>Ga0208454_1000022_pt1 | contig 142589 bp, 122 predicted proteins | sample EasRivMeERMZT100_FD_187530 | JGI IMG/M metagenome (GOLD analysis project Ga0208454, IMG submission 187530) | Soil microbial communities from meander-bound floodplain in the East River, Colorado, USA - East River MetaG ERMZT100 (SPAdes) (version 2) | ecosystem: Environmental > Terrestrial >...
GTGGTCGGAGCCAAGAAGGCGTAGCTCGACTTAGAGGTACAACGTCGTGCACACAATGAGGCCTGGATAAATCTGCGATGAGTTGTACCGGAGGTGATCGACATGGAAAGTTTACTTTGGACTGTAGCGATCGCATTCGTCGTCATTTGGCTGGCAGTCCAGCTCATGAGGGGACGAATCTGAGGAAATAGATCTAGGGGCGCGTCAGCCGCCGCGGTTGGTCGCGTGATTGAGCAACGACCGAACGAGTTTCTTCGACAGTCGGCAAGGATGCAATTGTTGTGAGCTGCGAAAAAGTACACGATCATGAATCAACAGGCTCCTCGAGATGACCCGTTCAAGGAACAATTGCGTGAGTCACTTCAGCGCGAGACGTTAAATTCTCGCACCCTCAAGATTGCCCGACACCAGAACGTTTACACCTGTGGCGATCAAGACGGGAGTGTCTACTTCATCGAGAGCGGCCAGATCAAACAGCTCATGCTCTCGTCTGAAGGCAAAGAGTGCCTGCTGGCGATTCACAGCGCGGGAGATATTTTCGGCGAGTTATGCTTACGCGGATTGGGCGAACGATTAGAGACGGCCACGGCGATGAAGGCAACCGTCTTGGAGCAAATACCGTCCGCCCAATTCTTAGCGCGCTTAGGTCGCGACTCGCGGCTTGAAGGTTTCGTGCGCTACCTGGCGGTGCGCATCGCCGACCAGCAGCAGGTCATCGCCAATCTGGTGACGGTGGATAGCGAGCAGCGCTTGGGCAAGACGCTGTTGCAGTTGGCGCGCACACTGGGCAAGACGGACCAACAGAGCACCCGCATCGAACTGAAGATATCGCATGATGAATTGTCCGAGATGGTGGGCACGACGCGGCCGCGGATCAGTCTGTTTATGCAGCGATTTCGTAACCTCGGGTTGATTAAAACTAACCTCGATCGCTTTCTCGTAATTAATGAAAAGAAACTCGCCGATTATCTAGCTCAGATCGCCTCAGCATCTGGCCGGGTCCGCGCCGGTCGCGATGATTCTTTTCTAACTCGTCCAATATTGAACCGTAATCGACCTCGCGTCGGCTTAGCGTCTAAACTAACGGGCGGTGACTTACCATTGGGCCGAAATTGATAATCCTTTTCATTCTGCTCCTGTTCAGTGGTCTGCCCCGCTGGGTTTATTACTCGATATGGTTACGGTCCATAACGGAGACTCAGATGAAAACGTTAAAGCTCATTTTTTTGGTGCTGGCGGTAGTTCTACTGCCCAGATACGCCGATGCATTGGACCTCGGTTCTGCGCGCATCAGCTTTTTGGAAGGCGATGTTCAACTGAGGACGACCGAGGCGGGGGGTGACTGGTTCCCTGCCGCGATCAACACGCCGCTCGACGAGGGCGACGAGTTATGGGTGCCTGACGGAGGAAGAATCGAATTCCAGCTAAATTCGGGGACCGCCGTAAGACTGGACCAGAATTCAGCGCTGCAGATCCTGACTTTGGAGCGAGCGTCTTTCCAGTTTTATCTCTCTGAGGGACATGTCTACGTAAATCACAACTCCCCGCGCGGCAACGTCATCCAGATCGACACGCCAGTATCATCCCTGCGCGCCTATGACCGGGCCGTCTACCGCGTAGATGTCCCTGACCAGTATACCGATCTCTCGGTGTTCACCGGTTCGGTGGACGCCGAAGGAAGGTATGGCAGGACACGGGTCAATACGGGCCGGACCTTGACACTCGGAGACGACAGAGACGCGGAACTCGCGCTCATCGGCCGCGCCGATGAGTGGGAGAACTGGAACAGGAAACGGGACCAGAGGTTCGCCGCACGAGGAGACAGTTATCGTTATCTCCCTGAAGAACTGAGAGTCCACTCCAGTGATTTAGATGACAATGGGCGGTGGGTGCAGGTCAAGGAATACGGCTATGTATGGACCCCCAGGTCGGTAGCGACTGACTGGTCACCGTACAGGATAGGAAGATGGATGTGGCGAGGCGGAGATTATGTCTGGATATCCTACGAGCCCTGGGGCTGGACACCCTATCATTACGGCAGATGGTCCTTTTTGCCGATTATCGGTTGGTTTTGGGTACCGCCCTTAACACGTCAAATTTACTGGGGGCCGGGATACGTGGGGTGGGTCAGGACCGCCAATTACGTCGCGTGGGTGCCGCTCGCGCCGCGGGAAATCTACTACGGCTATGGCAACTATGGGCCGAACAGCGTGGACCTAAGGAGACGCGATATACGGCAAATCAACGTGACCAACATCACTTATAGCAATGTCCAGGTGAACAACAGCGTGACGGTGATCAATCATAATACGTTCGTGAGCGGAAGGCGCGAAGCGGTCCCGATCAAAGAAAATCCTTTTTTGACTCAGAAAATCAACGTCGGCCGGCCCGACATAAAACCAGAGAGGTCGAGCTATGCGCCGGTGGTAAGAACCATCGAGCCCGCCAGGCAGCCGCCGCAGCGCGTCGGCGGAATACAGGTGAAGGAACTGAAGCAAGGACGCCAGTTGGTGAAAGAGCAGAACCGGTCCGTGATCAACAAGGGTGAGCCGGTGAAAAACTTGGCGGTGAAGACCGTGGAGCAGCCGAAGAGCCCGGCTGAAAAAGTGAAAGAGCGAAAGCAAACACAGCTTGAGAGGGGTAAGAGCGGAGCACCCGCGGAAAGCCCTAGAGTAAAGGCCGAGGAAAAGTCCGCTAGTCCCTCCGGAGCGCCCGAGACAAAGGAAACGAAGGGCCGCAGGCAGTCAAGCCCTGAGCCTGAGGTGAAGCAACCAGAAAGCGTACGCGAAAAGGTGCAAGAGCGGAAACAGCCACAGCTGGAAAAGGGTAAGAGTGAAAAGGCGGTGGAAAGCCCCCGAGTAAAGGCTGAAGAGAAGCTCGCAAAGCCGGTGAAAGCTGAGGACAGGCAAAAACAAAAAGCTCCTGAATCCAAGCCCGCGTCACCGGTGCAACCAAGGGACAAGAAACCGGTAGAGGTTAAACAAGGGTCAGCTGCGCCAGTCAAAGCTCCCGGCACGATCGAGAAAAAAGCTGCACGGCAATCAGGCGCCGGCGAAAAGCCAGTCGCAGCTCCGGCCAAGGCGCCTGAGCCAAAGGGTGAAACAAAAAGCGGCAAGCCCACTGGGGCAGAAAAAAAGGAATCAGCGGAAGAGAAGAAAGCCACGAAAGATCGGCCGGAAAACAAGGGAAAATCCGACGAGGCTAGAGAAGAGAAGATCGAGAGGAAATAGACCCACAAATCGTCGGACACTAATCAATTTTAACGCTGGGACGACCTGTGCCTCGCAACCGCTAAAGCCTTGCGGTGTTCGCGTCCCGCATATTTCTGACGCGCCGGCCAATGCAGGACGACTCTGCAAGAAACAAACTTCGGCAAGGTGACAGCGGTATCAGCAAAACGTTTCAGCAAAGCGAAATCACACGTGGCAAATTAACTGGCTGTGATCACAAGGTGCTCCGGTGTGCGAGACCTGACGAGGGAGCTGCCCGGCCCTCAGGGCTATCATCTGTTGTTTGGACCCCAACATGAGCGGTGAAACGAAAATCAAGAGCATGGGAGCCATTCTTTATCCGGGCGGAGTTGGCTTCCGCGTGTGGGCGCCCAATGCCCAGCGGGTTTCGGTTATCGGATCGTTCAACGACTGGGACGGCGGCGAACATCCCATGCAGGCCGAGGAGAACAACCAGTGGTACACTGATGTTGCCGAGACGCATATCGGCGATCAGTACCGGTACCTCCTGACCACCGCAAAGGGCGAGCTCATGCGCATTGCCCCCCTATGGTCTGACAGCCGAAGAAAGCAAACCCATTGTGGACGCACTCAGAAAGCGGCCAGCAGCTTGGGTTAATCTAATCATTTCCCGCAGCTTGCTGCGGGCACCCTATTGATGGGGAATCCAAAGGGGGCGAGCGTCCCCTTTGGTCGCGTGCAGGGTTAATACCCCGTACGCGAAATGCTCCGTTTATTTTTATGATGCGATTTGAGTTAGGTCTTGAGAAACTCGATCCCCAGCGCGCGGTTATCAGTGCAGGGAACGATTGCGGGAGCTTACATTGCTGGCGGCTTTGTTCCGCTCGGTCCGTTCCTTTTTCTCCGTACGGCCCGCATGGCGCTTACCGTATCGGTGATCACGACTCACATCGCGCCGGCTATTTTTGGTTATATCAAAGTTACTTTACCGGCGCGCCACCGCTTAATAGTGCCAGTCAAACACTGCTCATCGGCGGGCTAGCGGCAGCCGCAGCATTCATGATAGCGCGAGTCATTTCGTGAGAGCTAAGCCTCAGTGGCTAAATTGGTCTACATCTCATTCGTCGCGCGCGACCGAACGAATCGCGTAAAGACTCACTGGCGGCGGTTTTTGTTGCACTATTAGGAACTCAACACTCAGCCTTTTTGCACATCTGCGAAGCCATCTCTCTCTCGGGAAGAAGTTCGCAGTGAGTTATTGCTGCTTTGAGGTATGAAATTTGCTCAACGCTTCACTAGGAGATTTAGATCACCGAATAGATCAGGGCGGCTTCGCACTGTGACTGGTGAAGAAAGCGCCGAGTGGAGGTTGCAAAGACGCTTCGACATGTTGACAACAAACAGCATCAAGTCGAGAAAAAAAGATTGGCTGGATAGACCGCCGATCAAAGGAGGCCAGTTCACTCGCCGACTAAACTAAATGATCGGCGGTAGTGTCTCAGGCATATTGGCAGAGAGTTTTGATCCAAAAGGAGAAATTTATGCATCCCATGTTTATAGTTGCCATTCCCTTAGTGTTATTGGTTGTCGGCATGGTATTGAACGGCATCGGGCTTGGCTTCAATCAGCCGCCAAGTTCATCGGAGCAAGATCCGGCAAAGAGAGCGGCGGCGGAAAAGGAAGACTACCGCCGTTTCTTTGATTTGCAGAGACGCCAAGCTGTGAAAAGGCAGACAAGGGTCGGCCAATATGGCTGGTTGCTGATGATCGCCATTATCGGCTCCTTCATCTGGTTGTATCTGTACACCGTGAACAAGACCACCGTCGCAACTCAAGTTGCCACATTGCAAACCTTGGCGACGGAAGAGGGGAAAGAAATGGTTCTTTCAATCACTCTGAAGGACGGCAGCAATGTCAAATATCTGATCAAATCACCCCAAGCCGACGCGTTGGAAGCCGCCAGAAAAGAAGGAATTTCGAAAGAGAAAGTCTCATCATACGAGATTTCACAAATAGCCACGGCATTGAATATCGGCGAAAGCCCGTTGCCGCTTGGGGCCGCAGTGAAGATTGCCAATTGACCAGCGATAAAAGCTGCGGCAATCGGATACGCGCGGCAAAATGCTCCGCTGTGAAGCCCGACATCCCCAGGGCAATCATCGCTTAACCTCCCTTAAGAACTTTTACCGGGAGTCCGTCGCCAAAAAGGAAAAAGCACATGGCTAAAAATAAAGTATTCATCGGCTACGATGAATGTGACAAGGCCGCCAAGGATCGGCTGCTTGGTTGGGACGTCAACAAAGAATTCGATTTCTCTTCTTACGACCGGTCCGTCGACGTCGCGGTCGACAGCGAGCAAGCGGTGGCCATCAAACAGGACCTCGCCGCGCGTATACGCGACGCAAGTTACTTGCTGTGCATCGTCGGCAAAGAGAGCTACCGAAGCGGTTGGATGGCATGGGAAATCCGCAAGGCAGTTGAACTCAAGAAGAAGCTCGTGGCCGCTAAGACCGATTCGACTAATAACTCGCCCACCGCACTGCAGAGGATTGGGGCGTCATGGAGCACGACGTTTAACTTCGACTCCATCAAGAAGGCGATGAACTGACCGGAGTTCGTCGAGCCGATCAGCGCTATTGAACAGACCCTGGGTAAGGATCCTGGTCGGACGATTTTTTCGCTCACGGGATTGTTGGCCAACACTGACACGTGCGCGTGCTTTTTATGTTCCGCAACCGCGCTTGCCTGTCGATATTGCTTGTGCAGCATTAACCCGCTGTGAGTGTTCCCCCCGGCTGGGGAACTTGATAGCCTGGGTATACACGCCTCGGACGGCCGTGAGGTATGCGGATTGAAATCGTTATTTATTCAGAACCCACTACGCAAAAACCATTCAGAGGCCTTTGCCCTTTCGGCGCTCGAAGAACCGATTCGGGCCGAACTCTTCAGCAGTGAGCGGCTTGAGCAGCACGCGAAGAGCCTTGCCGAAGCCCAGCGCGTCACGACCACACCGCGGCGAGGTCGTCCGCTGTTGCCGCGCGTGCTCGACAACGGGCGGGTGCTGCTCGAATCGTATCGTGCAATTGCCCAGGCAATCCGCGAGGAGTACGCCATCACACCTGCGGCGGAGTGGCTGGTCGACAATTATCACATCGTCGACGAACAGCTGCGCGAGATCCACGACGACCTGCCAGCCGGCTATTATCGAGAACTGCCTAAGCTGGCCGAGGGTCCCCTCAAGGGCTATCCGCGCGTCTATGGGCTGGCCTGGGCGTTCGTCGCCCATACCGACAGCCGGTTTGACCCAGAAATGCTTCGTCGGTTCGTGCGCGCCTACCAGCTCGTGCAGCCGTTGACGATTGGTGAGCTCTGGGCCGTCGCCATTACTTTGCGGGTGGTGCTGGTGGAGAATCTCCGCCGCCTGGCGGAGCGCATCGTGCATGCACGGGCGGCGCGCCAGGCGGCCGACGCGCTAGCGGACGACCTGCTCGGACTTGGCGGCCGCTCAGCCGAACCAGCGGCAACAGCCCTGCGGCAGTTCGAAGGCACCCCGCTAGCGGCGTCTTTCACCGTGCAGCTGGTCCAGCGGTTGCGCGACCAGGATCCGGTGGTCATGCCGGCACTTCGCTGGATAGAGGAACACCTAGCAGCCCAGGGCACAACGGCGGATGAAACGGTCCGGGCCGGGCATCAGCGGCAGGCAGCGATGAACGTGACCGTACGCAACGTGATCACCAGCATGCGCCTGGTTTCCGCCTTCGACTGGGCGGAATTCTTCGAGAGCATCAGTCTGGTCGACGCGATACTTTGGACTGATACGGGCTTCGCCGCTCCGGACTTTGCAACACGAGATCGTTACCGGCGCGCAATCGAAGAACTCTCACGGTGCTCACCGCACGATGAGCGTGAAGTTGCGCGGCGGGTGGTTTCCCAAACGAAATGTTTCCACGGCGAAGCGCAAGGAGTGACTGAACCGTCTGCAGACCGGCGCGCCGATCCCGGCTATTACCTGATCGCGAACGGGCGCGTCGGCTTCGAGCAGGAGCTCGGCTTTCGCATGCCGATCAAGACCCGGCTTCGCCGCGCCTATGTTACTCAAGCGACGCCTCGGTATCTTGGCACCATCGCGGTTGTCAGCGGCCTGATCCTAGCTTTGTTCCTCGTCAATTCCGGCGCAGCGGAAGTTGGTGCGATGGGCTTGCTGTTACTGGGGCTTCTCGCTCTCGTGCCGGCCTCGGATCTGGCCACCGCGTTCGTAAATCGCGGGGTTACGGAGCTGCTTGGGCCACGGGCGCTGCCCAGGCTGGAGCTCCGCGATGGAGTGCCGACCGATCTGCGGACCTTGGTCGTCGTCCCAACGCTCTTGATCAGACACGATCAGATTGCGGAGCAGGTCGAGCGGTTGGAAGTGCACTATCTGGCAAATTCAGATGGCGATCTTCGCTTCGCGCTCCTCTCCGACTGGACAGACGCCCAACAGGAACACATGCCGGGAGACGACGAACTGCTGACCGCGACTGCCGACGGCATCGCGCTATTGAACCGACGCCATGGGCCGGCCCCCGATGGGAGCGAGCGATTTCTCCTTTTCCACCGCCGGCGCTGCTGGAGCGAGAGTGAGCAAAAGTGGATCGGCTGGGAGCGCAAACGTGGCAAGCTCCATGAACTGAATCGCTTGCTGCGAGGAGCGACAGACACCACCTTTGTGCCGACAGGCGGCGGAGCACCTCTTGTTCCTACCGGCGTCCGCTACGTTATCACGTTGGATGCCGACACGCGGTTGCCAATGGGGGCCGCTTGCCGATTGGTCGGCACAATGGCGCATCCCCTCAATCGACCTCGGTTTGACCCTCGTGTCGGCCGAGTCGTTGAGGGCTACGCTCTGCTTCAACCGCGCGTCACCCCGACGCTGCCGACCGATCGCGAGGGCTCTCTATTCCAGAGGATCTCCTCGGGGCCGGCTGGCATTGACCCGTACGCCTCTGCCGTCTCCGATGTCTATCAGGACCTTTTTGGTGAGGGATCTTACATCGGCAAAGGGATTTATGACGTCGATGCATTTGAGACCGCTCTCGCCGGAAGGGTGCCGGAGAATTCCTTATTAAGTCATGACCTCTTTGAAGGCATCTTTGCTCGGGCGGGGCTAGTCACCGATATCGAGTTCTTCGAGGAGTTTCCCTCGCACTACGAGGTCGCCGTGGTCCGCCAGCATCGCTGGGCGCGCGGTGACTGGCAGTTGCTGCCGTGGATCATCGGACACGCACCGGACCTGGGCCGCGGTCGGCTCCGTACGTCGATTCCGCTGATCGGCCGTTGGAAGATGCTCGACAATCTCCGGCGCACGCTGTCGGCGCCGTCCGCTTTTTTGATCTTGATTGGCGGGTGGACGCTGCCGTTCGCTGCACCTGTGATCTGGACCACGTTCGTGCTCGCATGCATCGCCGTCCCTCCTCTATTGCCGGTCTTGACCGGGCTGATCCCGCATCGCCGTGGGATTTCAAAACGCAGCCACGCACGAGCCGTCGGCACGGATCTGGTGCTTGCCGCCTCGCACGTCGGATTGACGGTCACATTACTTGCCGACCAGGCATGGTTGATGGCCGACGCGATCGTCCGGACTCTCTTACGCGTCTATGTGACACGCCGGAAGCTCCTTGAGTGGGTGACGGCAGCGCAAGCGAAGTCCGGCTTCGACCTCAGCCTTAGGAGTTTCTATCGCCGCATGAACGGCACAGTAGCCCTCGCTGCCACGGTCGCCATCTTGGTTGCGTTCCAGCCGCCGGAAGTCTGGCCGATGGCGGCGCCGTTTGCTCTCCTCTGGGCCCTGTCGCCGATGGTGGCTTATTGGATCAGCCTACCACCGGGCGTGGCTGCGGCTCAGCCCCTCTCGGAGGATGACGTTCGTACGCTACGCTTAACCGCGCGGCGGACCTGGCGATTCTTCGAGACCTTTGTCGGCCCGGTAGACCACGCGCTTCCGCCCGACAATTTTCAGGAAACGCCGACACCGGTCCTGGCCCATCGCACCTCGCCCACTAACCTCGGGCTGTATCTGCTCTCCATCATGGCTGCGCACGATTTCGGGTGGATCGGTACGGTGGCCGCAGTCGAACGGCTTGAATTGACCCTCGGCACCATGAACGGGCTCGAGCGTTTTCGGGGCCACTTCTATAACTGGTATGACACGCGTGACCTCCGTCCGCTCGATCCCAAATACATATCCTCCGTCGATAGTGGCAACCTCGCCGGCCACCTCATCGCGCTCGGACAGGCGTGCCAAGAAATCATCGACCGCCCGCTGCTCGGCCCGCATGCGCTCTCGGGGATCGCCGATGCCGTCCTGCTCTTCCGCCAATCGGCACGCGCGGTCGTTGACGACCGGCGCACCCAAACCGTCACTCGGAAACATTTGGATGAAGCACTCGATGCCCTGACCGCAGCTCTCGGTCCGGTCCCTACGACTCCAGGTGATTGGGTCGTGCGCCTTAGTGAGCTCGAGGCTCGCGCTCATACGATGGCGGACATTGCGCGCACTCTGACCGCGGAACGAGGTGACAGCGCCGAGGGGGAGTTGGTCGCCTGGGCGGAGTCTGTGCGAGCGACCATCGAAAGTCATGCACGCGATCTCGACGCGGCGTTCCCCTGGGCGCGGCTTGTCTTTGGCAAGGCTCCGATAAATCGCCTGACGATCCCCGAACAAGATTTGGTTTCGACGACGATGGCGCGCCTCTTTCACTCGGTGCCGACCCTGGCCGACACGCCCGATCGGTGCGAGAGCGCCATCGGCGAACTCACGACGCTCCGCGAACGATTGGCGAACGATAACGCCGCACAGAGCACCGCCCTTACGCAGTTCGAGGTTATCTTTGAAAGCCTCACGGGCTCGGCCGCAGCCTCCAAAGCGTTGGTGCACCGCCTTTCAAAGCTCGTAACGCACACGAAATCGATGTTCGACGCGATGGAGTTCGGCTTCCTCTTCGATCCGACGCGGAAGCTCTTCTCGATCGGCTACCGAATTACCGATAACAGCCTCGACCCAAGTTGTTACGATCTACTGGCGTCCGAGGCGCGACTCGCAAGCTTTATTGCCATTGCGAAAGGTGATGCTCCGGCAACCCATTGGTTCCACCTCGGTCGCGCTTTGACTCCAGTCGATAGGGGATCTGCGTTGGTCTCCTGGTCGGGCTCGATGTTCGAGTACCTCATGCCCGGGCTCGTCATGCGCTCGCCATCGGGGAGTCTGTTAGCTCAGACCTGCGATCTCATCGTCCGCCGTCAGAGAAAGTATGGAACCGAACGTGGCGTGCCCTGGGGGGTCTCGGAATCGGCCTACAACGCGCGCGATCTGGAGCTGACCTACCAATACTCGAATTTTGGCGTACCGGGCCTCGGGCTCAAACGTGGGCTTAGCGAAGACGTGGTCGTCGCACCCTACGCGACAGCGCTTGCGGCAATGATTGACCCTAAAACGGCCGCAGAGAATTTCGTACGTCTTACCGAGGCCGGCGCGAGCGGCCGCTATGGATTTTACGAGGCGCTCGATTACACCGCCACACGGGTTCCCGAGGACCAACATGTGGCCGTCGTGCACGCCTATATGGCACATCACCAGGGGATGTCGATCGTGGCGCTCGCAAACGTCCTTCACGACGGCGTGATGCGCGCGCGCTTTCACGCCGAGCCGCGCATGCAAGCCACCGAGCTTTTGCTGCAGGAACGCACTCCGCGGGACGTCTTGGTCGCCCGGCCCAGGGTCGAGGAAGTCCGGGTGGTCGCCAACATCCGCGATCTCATTCCGCCGGTCCTGCGTCGATTCACCTCCCCGCACGATCCGAATCCCGGTGTCCACCTCCTCTCCAATGGGCGTTACGCGGTGATGGTCACGACCGCCGGCTCCGGGTACAGCCATTGGCGCGACCTTGCGGTTACACGATGGCGGGAGGACCGCACGCGCGATGCTTGGGGGACTTACGTTTTTCTCCGTGACGGCCACAGCGGCCAGGTCTGGTCGGCCGCATACCAACCGAGCGGGGTTGAACCGGACAGCTATGAAGTGGCGTTTTCCGAGGATCACGTCGAGATCCGGCGGCGCGATGGTGGAATTGCCACCACGCTTGAAATCGTCGTTTCGCCGGAGCACGACGCCGAGGTGCGCCGGGTGTCGATCGCAAATTTAGGGCTGCGAACCCGAGAGATCGATCTGACCTCGTACGCCGAAATCGTCCTGACGCCGCCCGCAGCCGACGCGGCCCACCCGGTATTCTCCAACCTATTTGTGCAGACGGAATTTGCTCCCGAACTTGGCGCCCTGCTCGCCACGCGCCGGCCACGGTCAGCCGGCGAGTCCCAGGTCTGGGTGGCGCATGTGATCGTCGCCGAAGGGGAAACCGTCGGCGACCTGCAATATGAGACTGACCGCGGCAGGTTTCTTGGCCGCGGGCGCGGCATCCGAACACCGATGTCGGTAATCGATGGTCGCCCGCTCTCCAACACGGTCGGCGCAGTGCTCGATCCGATCGTCAGCCTCCGGCGCCGCGTACGGCTAGCGCCGGGCGGCACCGCGCGGGTCACGTTCTCTACGCTCATCGCGCCATCGCGCGATGAGGCGCTCGCCCTGGCCGACGAATACAATAATTCAACGACGTTTGAGCGTGCCGCCACGCTGGCGTGGACACAGGCCCAGGTCCAGTTACACCATCTCAGCATCGGTCCCGATGAGGCCTACCTCTTCCAGGAGCTCGCCAGCCAGATCCTTTATTCGGACCCTACGCTGCGGCCGTCATCTGCAGTGCTCACAAGCAATGCCCAGGGGGCCTCCGCACTCTGGCGGCACGGCATTTCCGGCGATATACCGATTGTTCTGGTACGAATCGACGAACCCGAGGATCAGGGAATTGTCCGACAACTGCTTCGCGCTCACGAATACTGGCGGATGAAGCAGCTTGCCGTCGACCTCGTGATTCTGAACGAACAGGCTCCGTCCTATGCTCAAGACCTCCAGGCCTCTCTGGAAGCGCAGGTCCGCACCAGCCAATCACGATTGCAGCAAGATGGGCATGACCCTTCCGGAAGCGTGTTTATTCTGCGAGGAGATCTCATTTCGGCTGTGGATCGCAGCCTGCTCCAGACCGCCGCGCGGGCTGTGCTCTTGAGCCGCCGCGGCACCTTGGCCGAGCAGGTCGTTCATCAGCCGCGGTCCGAGTCCGCCGCGGTTCCGCTACCCCGGCGTCTGCCCACGACGAAATCAGATGTCTTACCGCCGCGACCCGACCTCCAGTTCTTCAACGGCCTCGGTGGCTTCGCTGCGGATGGCCGTGAGTATGTGACGATCCTGGGGGAGGGACAATGGACGCCGGCGCCCTGGATCAATGTAATTGCGAATCCTTCCTTTGGCTTCCAGGTTTCTGAGTCGGGCTCGGGCTACACATGGTCGCTCAATAGCCGTGAAAACCAGCTCTCGCCGTGGTCCAACGATCCGGTCAGCGACCCGCCGGGTGAGACAATATACGTACGGGACGAAGATAGCGGCGAGCTGTGGGGCCCAACGGTGCTGCCGATTCGCGAGGAGGCTTGGCCCTATATCGCCCGACACGGCCAGGGTTACAGCCGCTTCGAACACGCGTCACACGGGGTGTCGCTCGACCTCTTGCAGTTCGTGCCACTCGAAGACCCAATCAAGATTTCCCGGCTTACCATTGAGAATCGTTCAGGACGATCCAGACGTCTCTCGGTGACGGCGTATGTCGAATGGGTCCTCGGCGTTTCACGGAGCGGTTCCGCGCCCTTCGTTGTCACCGAGATCGACCCGGAAACGGGAGCGATGCTAGCGCGCAACGCCTGGAACAGCGAATTCGACGGCCGTGTAGCCTTTGCCGACCTTGACGGGCGCCAGACCTCTTGGACGGGCGATCGGACGGAGTTTCTTGGCCGCAACGGCACGCTCGACAATCCAGTATCGCTCGAACCTGGGGGGGACCGACTCTCGGGAAAAGTCGGCGCCGGGCTCGACCCCTGCGCTGCGCTGCAGACAATCGTGGAGCTGCGCGCCGGGGGCCGTGCTGAGATCGTCTTTTATCTCGGTGAGGCGGCGAGCGCGGAAGAAGCTCGAACGTTGATCGCTTTTTACCGCGGGGCTGATCTTGACGGGATCCTGCGCACGGTCATGAAGCACTGGGATGACGTTCTTGGCGCGGTACAGGTGACAACTCCTGATCGGGCTATGAACATGTTGCTCAATCGCTGGCTGCTTTACCAGACGCTGGCCTGTCGCGTCTGGGCGCGAGCAGCGTTTTATCAGGCGGGCGGCGCGTACGGCTTTCGCGATCAGCTGCAAGACGCGATGGCGCTTATGGTCGCGAATCGAGACGTTGCGCGCGCGCAGTTATTGCGCGCCGCCGCTCGGCAGTTCGTGGAGGGTGATGTCCAGCACTGGTGGCATCCGCCGTCCGGCCGGGGTGTTCGGACCCGCATCGCCGATGATCTTTTATGGCTGCCGTACGCGGTCATCCACTACCTTGAAGTAACGGGCGATGTCGGTCTTCTCGACGAGGTCGTTCCCTTCCTGGACGGGCCGGTTCTCGCGGCCGGGCAAGACGAGTCGTACTTCGAGCCACGTGTGTCCGCGCAAAGCGGTACCCTCTTCGAGCATTGCGCATGCGCGCTCGACCGTAGTCTGGCGGTTGGCAGCCACGGCCTTCCGCTGATCGGTACGGGAGATTGGAACGACGGGATGAACCGGGTCGGATCTGCGGGAAAAGGCGAGAGCGTCTGGCTCGGCTGGTTTCTTCACACCATACTCTGGGAATTTGCCCGGGTGGCCGACGCACGCGGCGAGCACCAGCGCGCCGAAGTATGGCGACTGCATGTCAGCGCTCTGAAGGCATCGCTCGAACGCGAGGCGTGGGATGGCGAGTGGTATCGGCGCGCCTACTTTGACGATGGCACACCGCTCGGCTCTGCCACGAACATGGAGTGCCGCATTGATTCGATCGCCCAATCCTGGGGTGTTATCTCCGGTGCCGCGGAGCCGGCTCGTGGAGCGCGCGCAATGGCGGCGGTCGACAAACACCTCGTTCGTCGCAACGACGGGCTTGTCTTACTCTTCACGCCCCCGTTCGACCGCGCGAGCCCAGACCCTGGCTACATCAAAGGATACCTTCCCGGCGTCCGCGAAAACGGTGGCCAATATACTCATGCAGCTATCTGGTCCGTCCTCGCTTTCGCCGCACTCGGCGACGGAGATAAGGCCGGCGAACTTTTCGCGCTCTTGAATCCGATCAATCACGCCAGCACGCGCGCCGGCGTTTACCGGTACAAGGTCGAGCCCTATGTCGTCGCCGCTGATATTTATGCCGAACCGCCGCATGTCGGTCGCGGCGGCTGGACATGGTACACCGGTTCAGCGGGTTGGATGTATCGGGCCGGCATCGAGTGGATTATCGGCTTTCGGGTGCGGGGCACGAGGCTTTATCTCGACCCTTGCATCCCGCGCGCATGGAGGGGGTTTGACATCACATTCCGTTATCACTCGGCGCGCTACGAAATCAACGTCGAGAACCCACATGGTGTTGCGCGGGGAGTGTCGGCTGTTGAGCTCGATGGCGCATCGCTAGCAGACGGTACCGCGCATATCCAGCTCACCGATGACGGCGTGACGCACCATGTACGCGTTGTTCTTGGGTCAGAGAGTCCCCCAGCCGCGCGCCAAGCCGGGACACCGCTGTGACCCGCAACTAAATGGTTGCCCGCTCAAGCCAACTGCAAATTTCGGTCACGCTGATCGATAAACTGGAGATGAGGTAACTCGGGTTCACAGCTGGTATGATCGTGCGGGGAACTAGGGCCTCCTGTTCGGTTTTTATTTGCCGGGCGTGCGACATTTGATAGGATTTTGTGCTGGAATTGCCAAACTACCGGCACCCATATTCGCACTGTTTGCATTTACAGGAGCCTTCATTTGGTCGGTCGCCTTATTTCCTCGGCAAACAAAAACCCAAAGCATAGGTGGTAAAAAATTCCGCAGCACCAAAACGGCCACCTCTCGTTCCAGGAAGTTCAATGCACGAACCAACATTTCCCTCCGAACCCACCATCCAAAGGGGCATCTGTTATGTGCTATTTGCCTATGACACCGCCCTCTCGATCAATCTTGACGACGCCGAACGGCGTACTCACGATACGACTCAACGAGACACCATTCGCCGCAAGCGGCGCGCGCCGAGCTATTTCGAGTTCCAGCCTGCGCCGTTACGGATAACCCAAACCGTCCAACCGTTCGACCTCGGCACCCACCAAAGCCGCGCAAACGTCGATCTGGTTGTCTATGACTTCGGCGCAGTATCGGTCATTTATAGCATTCCGATCCATGGGCGGTTCGCCGATCTGCTCGGCTTGAGCGAGGAATTGTACGACAACCAGCTGCTGCTCAGCGACTCGCGCCGCCGCGTCGAGCAGCTCTTGAAATCGATGGGAGACGCGGCGATCAAAGGAAATATCGCTGATGTGGTCGAGGACTACGTTGTTTTCCATATCGAGGAATTAGCTGCCTCTGTTGACGCCCGGGAGTTTTGCGCAAAGCACTCCCAGGAGATTGCCCAAATCTTACGCGCGGAGAGAAAATCGCTGTCGGATCAGGAAGTCGACGACGCGCTCGCTTCGAAGATTTCCTTCAGCTCGGAAGACTTTGCCCTGGTAGATTGGAATGCGTCATTGCTGCTCGACCGCGAGGGCGAGGATACTCGGGCGGTGTTGGAATTTGCCAATGTCGAACTGTTGGAGATGCGTTACCTGGACCAAAAAATGGACCGGGCCCTGGATCAAGCGTACGAGACACTTTCAAAACGGCCATGGAATCTGCCGCGCATGTTGGGCTCCTACGCCGCGGATCTGCGGCGCGTGGCCGAGCTCCAGGTCGACAACGCGCTTCTTTTTGAAGGCGTGAACAACACGCTCAAATTGTTAGGCGACCAATATTTGGCGCGGGTCTACCGGTTGGTGAACAAACGATTTCACTTGGAGGATTGGGACGCGAGCATCCTTCGCAAGCTACAGACCCTGGAGAGCATTTACGAGAAAATATCCGATCAGGCGTCGAACCAGCGTATGGAAATATTGGAATGGGTGATTATCTTTCTGATTACGTTCTCTATCGCTCTCGAATTCGTGCGCTAACGACCGACCGTTATCCAGCAATGTCCCTACGCCTCGTCTAAGCGGATTTTTCCGGCACCGCGAGCACCGGACAGTGGGCGCCGCGCAGCACTCGCTCCGTCGTGCTGCCGCGCAGCGCGTCGAGAAAATCCGTATGGCCTTGAGTCGTAAAGGCGATCAAATCCGGCGACCACAGCGCCGCTTCGCTAAGAATCACCTCGACCGGATCGCCATTCAGTAAACACTGCTCCCACTGGTAACCCGGATGATGGGGTAGAAAAAGCGTGGGCATGCCTTTCGCCGTATCGACGTGGAGCAATCGGAAATGCACCTCGTGGCAATCCAGCCCCTCGGCGAGAAAAAAAGCTTCCTCGACCGCGGCCTGCGCATTGGGCGTGTGATCGACGGGAATCAGAATACGCCTGAGCGTCACCGCGCCGTTGGCTGGCGATACGAATCCTTGGCCCTGGGTCGGCACGAACAGGGTCAGCGCGCGTGACCGGCGTGCCAGCGCTTCGGCCACCGGTTTGTGCAGCCAACGGTCAAGCCCTTCCCGCTGATGGGTCGCCAAGACGAGCAAGTCCGGCGGATGCTTCTCACAGTAATCGATCATCGCCGCCAGCGGGTCGCGCTCCGAATTGAGAATTTTCTTGATCCGCACGCCAAGCTTGCCGACTTCATCGACCTCCGCGTCGGCGGGCAAGACCTGCCACCGCGCTAAAGTCGCGCGCACGCCGGGGAAAGCGCTCCAGTGAACATCCTTGTCGCTGCCGATTCTGTGCGGCTCGACATGGACGATTTCCAACTCAGCCTTGGAGCGGAGCGCGATTTTAAGCGCATGGCCGAAGGCGATTAGGCTCGCGCGTGAGAAATCCGACGGATGCACGATCCTCATCAGCGGTTCAGCCACCGGTTTCACCTCAACAGTCATGGCGCTCACGCGGCCGCTTCTTGCGCGCGCGAAACCGCCTTGGGCTTTACCGTCAGCACCGGACAAGACGCGTGGCGCACGACCTTCTCGGCGACGTTGCCGATCACCAGACGCTTGATGCCGGTGCGGCCGTGGGTCGCCAGCACGATTAGATCGGTCATGAAGTCCTCCGCGCCGTCGAGGATACGTTCAAAGGGGTCACCGTGACGCACGTGGTAGCGAACTTTTCCATGGTTTCGCACGGTGTCGTGGCAAAAGTGTTTGAGCAACGCTTCGGTGCGCTCTTCGGTGGCGCGGAGAATTTTCGCCCGCCTTTGCGGCTCTAAAGCGTAGGCATCGATGAGCGCCGGATCGGTCTCCGCGATTGCGGTCATGTACATCTCATCGAAGGGGTTGTGAATCACGTGCAAGATATCCAATGTCGCGCCGCTCGCTTCAGCGACCTGCACCGCCAGCCGCAGTGCGTCCAGCGAAAATGCGGACATGTCCACTGGGCAAAGTATGCTTTTAAACTCCAAGTTCATGGTTAATCTCCTTCGTTTTGAACGATTTGCACGTCATGATCGGGATGAACAGATTCTGCGCTATCAAACTTCACAGCGCGGTACCCATGGAGATGATCACCAGCATTTTCTCCACCTTTGGATTCTTAGGGTCGAGCAGACCGCGATCCATCGCCGCCTGACAGACACCCAAGCGATCGATCCAGCTGACCAACAGCAAATGGCCTTCGGCATCGTAGAACTCGATGTAATCGACCGGCGTCTTGGTGCCTGGATCGTCGTAGAAAAATAGCACCCCGGCGGCTCCGCCCGGTTCCACGAACAACCGGCTATCGACCTGCGCCATGCGCGCTTTGTCCGGAGTCGATAACGGCATCAACACCTCTTCATGGCGCAAGTTTTCGGTAACCTTGAGCGGCTGCGTCATCGTCACGTTGCTTAACAACAGCGGCAGAACCAAAGCCACCACCAAAACCAACAGCCTTTTCATCTTCCATCACCCTCCGATTGAAGCAATAGGCAAAGGGCGTGCCCAACAAGGCGAGCGAAGGTCGGCAAATACAACCGTGCGCCGCAGCCCATTTGCTTTCAATTTCGCCGGCAGGCTGGCGGAATCGATAGCCAATGAAAAAAACCATTGTCATCGATGAAAATTTATCTTGCTATTTCGGTCAGAGTTGCAAAACGACATCGCCCTCTCGCGTTTCAATCCGGCGCTTGCGCGTAACAGTTTGCGGCACAACCTTTGCGGCCGAAAAGCTGCAAACTTTGGGACGAGCGAATACACTTAATCCAATAATTCCCCGCAGCAAGCTGCGGGGAATTATTAGATTAAAAGACCGCCAAGGGGGTACTCGCCCCCCTTGGCAAATCCGATTTAACGGTTCCCCGCTGCTCGCAGCGGGGTCACTCTCAATTAGGTTTAGAATCCTATGCCGCGAACTTACTGCGCACGCCGATTAGATGCGCTGTTGCCGGCTTAACTAGTCTTTCGAAATCCTTGTATTTCATGTGCACCGTCTGCACGTGATTGCCGGCGTTGAAGAAAATATATTCATCATTCGACAGCGCGGCATCGACATAGACTTTCAGGCCGAAAAGATTGCCAAACGGCGGCATCGCACCGATCTCGCATTCAGGGAAACGAGCGATGAATTCATCCTCGGTCGCCAGCCGCACGTGGCTCGCGCCGAGACTATCGCGAACCTCGTTCAAGTTGATCTTATCGTTACCCCGAATGACCCCCATGACGAGTTTATCGTCAACTTCGAGCATCACCACCTTGGCCATTTCATTGCCGGAGAAGTGCTGCTTGGCAGCGATCTCTTGCGCCGTGTAGGCCAGCGCGTGATTGTACACCTCGTAGGGAATCTTCGCCTCATCGAGCATTTCCTTTAATCTTTTGAGAATTGCCATGACCGACTCCTTTCTGTTGAATAATCGCTCGCTTTCAAGAGATTGCAAATTATAAACGCGCAAGAACCATGCCCGCCTTAAGACCGGCGAGCTTGAACCTAAACGCCTTCGCAAATCACGGATCACGGCACTTGAGGGCAAATTGCGCTTTTCACGGCTGGGAAGGTTTTCGCAATTCGTTCTCACGCATGCGAAACATATTGCTCCGAAAATCCGTCGGGAGAAAAATTGCCTGGCAAATCAACGCCGAACGAATGTGCAGCGACGCTGTTTCTGGCACATCTCTTGCCGGTCTAATTAAGCGTAGGCACTTCGCGGGCGGGGTTTTAACCCCGTTCTTGACCCAAGGGGATGCTCGCCTTCTTTGGAAACCCCATTTAACGGCTCCACGCTGCGAGCAGCGTGGCCAATTCTAAAAACTGGACGCTGACCCATGACCAACGAAGGAGGATAATCAATGATGGAAGTTCCCCTCAAGATCACTTTTCGCGATATGGCGCCGTCACCGGCCATTGAAGCGAACATCCGCGAGAAAGCGGCAAAGTTCGACGCGCTCTATGACCGAGTGATGAGCTGTCATGTCATCGTCGAGGCGCCCCACCGGCATCATCACAAGGGCAAGGCGTATCAAGTGCGCATCCATCTCACGGTTCCCGGCGGTGAGCTGTTGATCAATCGCGCGCCTAAACGTTTGGATGCCGCCAAGACTCCGCGTCCGGAAGAACAGGAAAAGGAACTGGCGGAAAGCCACGAACCAAGCAAGCATGCGGCGCACGAAGATGTTTACGTCGCCATTCGCGACGCGTTCAACGCGGCCGGAAGAAAATTGCAGGACCATGCGCGCCGCAGACGCGGCAAGATAAAAGTCCATGAGCCTGCACCGGTCGCCCGCATCGTCAAACTTTTCCCGTTCGAGGATTATGGTTTTCTTCAGACGCCGGATGGGCGTGAGGTTTACTTTCATAAAAACAGCGTGCTGACACCGGGCTTCGACCGCTTGGAAGTTGGCGCTCAAGTCCATTTTGCCGAGGAAATGGGTGAGAAGGGGCCACAGGCGAGCACCGTGCGAGTCATTAGCAATCTGCCAGCGGCGGATTAGGGGTCTGTAAATAGACGAAGCGACTTCGCGGGCGGGGTCTTAACCCCACCCGCGACCAAAGGGGATGCTCGCCCCCTTTGGAAACCCCATTTAAAGGTTTCACGCTGCGAGCAGCGTGGTCGAGGTAAAATGTTCGATGAGGTGATCGCCTGTCTCGATGGATCGTCAATAGCGGAAACGATTCTCCCTTTGGCGCGTGGACTGACGGCGACCAAAGGGGGATCGTTGACGTTGTTGAGGGTCGTCGCCGACCCGGAGGAGCTTTCGGCGGAAGAGAACTACTTGCGCGACTGCGCCCGTCAGTACAGTGGCCAGCTAAGATTTCTAGTCGCTGCCGATGCTGCGGGCGCGATCGCCGCGGAGTTGGAACGCAATCCCCATGCGATCGCGGCGCTGACCACGCACGGACGTAGCGCTTGGGCCGAAGCGATCGTCGGCAGCGTCGCGCTGCGGGTCATGCGCGCAGCGAAACGGCCAGTGATTCTTTTTTGTCCCCTTGGCCGCGAAGGCGATGCGCCGAAGAAGATTTCCAAGATCGTCCTCGCCCTCGACGGCAGCGAGTTTGCGGAACGAATGATTCCCTACGCCGCGAAAGCCGCCCAGTCTCTTGCGGCGCAACTCCTGCTCGTCCAAGCTTTGCCGCTTGGCGCGCCGGTGGCGCCGCTAGAGAACCATGAGAAAAGCGATATCAGCGAGTCGAGCTATCTGCATTGGCAAGCCGCCAATATCAAGAAAAAATACGCCATAACGCCGCAATGGGAAGTGCTCCACGGCGAGCCCGGCGCCGCGATCTGCCAATATCTCAAAGGAATGGCTGAAACCATGTTGGCGCTGACCACCCACGCGCGCGGCGGCGTGGAGCGGGCCATGCTCGGCAGCGTGGCCGCCGAGTGTATACGCCACGCCGGCGCGCCGCTGCTGCTCTACTGGCCGCCGCAGTAAATTCGTTATCGGCAAGGATGCCTCCCGCAAAGGCGCCAAGGCGCCAAGCTTGGAGAAAAATTTTTCTCTTAGAACCTTTGCGCCTTTGCGCGAGATCTTCTGACTTTCCGTTGTGGCTTTGCCCCGCTAGGTCCCTGCTTCTCTCAACCTTCCGGCCAACTCCACCAACGTCGTTCTGGCATCGCCGAACAGCATCATCGTGTTGGGACGTAGAAATAATTCATTTTCGATCTTGGCGAAGCCCGGATTCATGCTGCGCTTGAGCACGATCACGGTGCGCGCCTCTTCAGCGTTCAGCACCGGCATGCCGTAGATCGGACTCTGCGGATCGTGTTTGGCGGCGGGATTGACCACGTCGTTGGCGCCGACCACCAGGGCCACGTCGGTGCCGGCGAACTCAAAATTGATCGCATCGATATCGTAAAGATGATCATAGGGGATATTCGCCTCGGCCAAGAGCACGTTCATGTGGCCGGGCATACGCCCAGCCACCGGATGAACCGCGTACTTGACCACGCAGCCACGCTGTTCTAACAGATCGGCGAGCTCGCGCACCGCGTGCTGCGCATGGGCAGCCGCCATGCCGAAACCCGGCACGACGATGACCGAGCGCGCATTGCCGAGGACGACGAGCGCATCGCCGATGGTGGCGCCGAGCAATGATTTCTGCGCCGACCGCGCCGGTTCGCGGCCATTGCCATTTTCCCGTCCGAAGGCGCCGAACAAAATATTCGTAAATGACCGATTCATCGCCTTGCTCATGACGATCGAGAGGAAGAAACCGGAAGCGCCATCGAGCGCGCCGCAGACAATCAACACGCTATTGGAGAGCGCGAATCCGGTCGCCGCGGCGGCGAGACCGGCGTAAGAATTGAGCAACGAAATCACCACCGGCATATCGGCGCCGCCGATGGGCAAGACGAGCAAGATACCTGACAGGAAAGACATGCCAAGCATGCCGTAGAACAGCGCTGGCTGCGCTGGCTGCAAAACTAGATAGCCGATCGCCGCCACCGTCGCGCCGATGAGGATAAAATTCAGCGGGTTCTGAAAGCGATGCGTGAGCGGCCTTTCAGCGACCAAGCCTTGGAGCTTGCCGAAGGCGATCAAACTACCGGTAAAAGTCACGGCGCCGAGCATCACTTCAAAGCCGAGGGCGGCCATCTTGCCGCTGCCCAGCGTCGCCGATTGGCGTGAATACTCCGCGACGCCGACCAGAGCCGCAGCCAGTCCGCCGAACGAATGGGAGAGCGCGATGCGCTCGGGCATCTTGGTCATGGGAATGAACAGAGCCATGGCGACGCCAATCACCGAGCCGACCAGAACCCCGGCGATAATCCAATCGTAACGAACTAAGTGGTTATGCAGCAGCGTCGCGCTGACGGCGATCAACATCGCCAATTCGGCGAGCCGGACACCGCGCCGGCCGGTCTCAGGAGAGCGTAGATCGCGCAGGCCAAGAATAAACAGCAGCGAAGCGACGAAGTAAGCGATCTCGGTGAAGGACGTGCTCACAATCGACGATCACCCGGTTTGCTGAACAACTTGAGCATGCGGTCGGTGATCAGGAAGCCACCGACGACGTTGATGGTCGCACAAGTCACGGCGACAACTCCCAGAAGCGAACTGGTTAAATTATAGTCCGCGCCGGCCGTCACCAACGAGCCGACGAGGGAGATGCCGGAGATCGCGTTGGTCGTCGACATCAAAGGCGTGTGGAGTAACGGCGGCACGCCGGAGATCACCAGATAACCGACCAAGCCTGCAAAGGCGAAAATGTATAGCCAGAAAATCCATTCGGACATGGTCATCCTCCGGTCGCCGCTGCAATCGCTTCGCGGATCTCAGCGCCAACAATCTCGCCGCCATGAGTGACGACGCAACGCCGGGTAATCTCATCGCCAAAGTCGAAGCGCAGTTTGTCGTCGTCTAGGAAATGAAAAATAAGTTTTTCCAGGTTACGCGAATACATGCGGCTGGCGTCGATCGCCACTTCGCTGACGAGATTCAACCGACCGATAATGGTCACGCCATGGCAAACGCTATCTTGACCGGCCTGGGTCAACTCGCAGTTGCCGCCCTGCTCAGCGGCGAGATCGACGATCACGGAACCCGGGCGCATGGTCTTAACCATTTCTGCGGTAATGAGAATCGGCGCGCGCTGGTTCGGTACCAGTGCCGTGGTGACACAGACATCGCCATTGGCCAGCGGCTGGCGAATCGCGTCGCGGGCGCGTTCAATGGCGGCTTCGGTCAATGGAGTGGCGTATCCCTCCGCCGTTTCCGCCGCTTGTTCCAACCAGGGTTCGATAAACTTGGCGCCGAGACTTTCGACATCGGCACGCGCCGCGCGGCGCACGTCGAAGGCTTCCACCACGGCGCCGAGCCGGCGCGCGGTGGCGATCGCCTGCAAACCCGCGACGCCGGCGCCAAGAACCAAAACTCGCGCCGGCGCGATGGTTCCGGCCGGGGTCATCAGCATGGGGAAGAATTTCGCTACCCCGGCCGCGGCAACGATCACCGCGCGATAACCGGCTACCGTGCTCTGCGAGCTCAGCACATCCATCGCCTGCGCGATGGTCGTGCGCGGCAGATTCTCCAGTGCGATCGTCGTGACGCCGCGGGATGCCAGGTAACGGGTCGCGGCGGCATGAATGCGAGGATAGAGCAGACAGATCAGCGCCGCGCCGCGGCGAAAGTGTTCGATCTCCGCCTCCGACGGCGCGCGAATTTTAGCAATCAAGTCTGCTTGATCAAAGAGCCCTTCGACGGATGTTTCAACGCTTGCGCCGGCGCGCCGGTAGTCATCGTCGCTAAACCACGCGCCCTTGCCGGCGCCGCTTTGCAGCCGAATTTGCAACTTTTTCTCTGCCAATCGCTGCACGCTTTCCGGCGCTAGCGCGACCCGCTTCTCGCCGGGACGAGTTTCGGCCGGAACCGCGATGATCATGCGGCCTGCCGGTGGCGTGCATGATGGCGCGGCCGATCTCCATTTTCCGCCGCGGCTTTTGGCGCCGATTGACGTAAGCCGCGCCGGACATATTCTGGATCGAGCCCTAAGAGATCGCAGATGCTTTCGAACGAAAAGACCCAACCATCGCCGCCGCCCATGAGCCACTCCTCCGTTTCGCGGAACTGCGCACGGCCAGCGCGGTTGCGGGCGGTGGCAAATTTCCGGTAGCAGTGAATGGCATCTTCCAGGAGCGCCAGCAGCAATGCCCTCTCCGGCTCCAGATACTCGCTGCGGCGAAAAGTGTCGAAGTATTTGTATTGCGTGTCGGCATCGTTGGCGATCGTCGCGAAAACTTTCTCCTCCATGTTACCTCCGGCTCCGGTTCATTAGTGCGGCGATAAATTCTCCCGGTTACCCTAACCGAACTGTAAGATTCGCAACCGTCGTGCCACCAGATTTACGCATTATCACGAGCCGACCTTCCCAAGCTTGCGACTGATTGGCGCATCCCTTCTCAGGGATGAGAAGCCGCAACCGCACCGACCCAGAAGAGTAAGCGGTTGTGCTGGCATAGCCATTGCGTTGCTAATCTAACGAGTTGTGTCAATTACGAAACTGATCGTCTCAGCTCAGCCTCAAGGCGAGCGAACGATGGGAGATCACCACAATGGTGAAAAAAACCGATGACCTGATATCGTTTCCTATACACCTGCCGCGCGAAGTGGAGCGTCTATTCGACGAGATGATTCACCGGCCTTGGGGATTTTGCCGCGAAATTCGCGGCTGGAATCCGTCGATAGATGTTTATGAAACCGAGGACGCTTTCGTTCTCGAAGCCGACCTGCCGGGTGTCAAGGCGGAAGATGTCAAGGTGGAATCGGAAAACGGCGATCTCGTGCTGCGCGGCTGGCGCACTATCGAGAAGAGCCAGAGCGACGGCCAGTATCATACCATGGAACGTTCATCAGGCAACTTCATACGGCGGATCAAACTGCCGGAATCGATCAAGAAAGATGCCATCGAAGCGGAGTATCACGACGGCGTGCTGCGGGTCATTTTACCCAAGGCCAAGGGCAAAGAGGAGAAGCGAGACCATGAACAGCAGCGAGATAATGCTAAGCGCGAAACCAACTGAACCCAGCCATGGCCCGCGTGAACTTAGCGCCGAGGAGCTACGCTTCTCGACCGAGATTGCCTGTAAGTTCGCTTCGACCGGTGAGCTGTCGGGGGCGAAAGATTTCGTCGGCCAGGAACGCGCCCTGGCGTCACTCGAACTAGGCCTCGGCATCGCCGGCAGCGGTTACAATATGTTTGTCTCCGGTCTCACCGGCGCGGAGAAATTGGAAACCCTGCGCCGTTGGGTTAGCGAACGCGCCTCGGGCACGGCAACGCCGGGCGACTGGATTTATGTGCATAATTTCAAGCACCCCGACGCGCCGCGGGCGATCGCGTTGAAGCCCGGCCAAGGCGTCGAGCTGCGCGACATGATGCACAACTTGGTCCGAACTCTGCGCGAGGAGCTGCCCAAAGCGTTTCGTCAGGAGGCCTTCGATAAAGAAAAGTCGTCGCTGATGGACAAATTCAATAGCCGAGCGCAAGAACTGAACGTGCAGTTCGCCACCGTCGCTCGCGAGCGCGGCTTTCAAGTCCAGCAAAGCTCGCGCGGTCATATCTATTTCATTCCCATCGTCGATGGTAAGCCGCTGCAAAAACCAGCGGACTTCGCGGCGCTGCCGGAAGATGAACGGCGCGAAGTCGAAAGGCGGCAGCAGGAACTCAACATCGAGCTCGAACGGCTGGCGCGCCGCCAGCAGGAGATCATGCGCGAGATGGAAGCAGACATCCGCCTGGTCGAACGGCGCTTTGGTGAGAGCCTGCTCATACCGATCTTGGGCCGCATCGCCGAGGGGCTTAGTAATGACGAAGTGAATATTTACTTGGAGGAAGTCAGAGAACATGTCCTGACCAATCTCGACGACTTCAAAGAGGCTCCGGCGGCTTCGATGGCGCTGCCGTTCATGCCGAGTCCGCGCGAGCGCGATCCCTATCTGGAATACGAAGTCAACGTCGTCGTCGACAACGCCAAGACCGCCGGCGCGCCGATCATCGTCGAGAGCGCGCCGACCTATTTGAATCTCTTCGGCACCATCGAGCGCGTCGTCGACCGCTTCGGCCGGGTGGTGACCAATTTCACCCGGATCAAACCGGGTTCGATCCTGCGCGCCCACGGCGGCTATCTGATCTTCAGTTTGGAGGACGCGATCACCGAGCCGGCGGTCTGGAAAGTCTTGAAGCGCACCTTGCGCAGCGGCCGGATTGAAATGGAAACTTACGAACCCTTCGCGCTGTTTTCCTCTTCCGGTTTGAGACCGGAACCGGTCAAGGTCAACACCAAGGTGATCGTCGTCGGCAGCGCCTTTCTCTATCACCTGCTTTACACCTGGGACGACGAATTTCACGAGATGTTTAAGATCCGCGCCGATTTCAACCCGGTGATGCAGCGCGACGAGAGCCACCAAGTCGCCTACGCGCACTGGGTCGGCAATCTGTGCAATGAAGAAGGTCTGCCGCACTTTGATCAAAGCGGCATCGAACGCTTAATCGAATACGGCGCGCGTCAGGCTGGCGATCGCGACAAAGTGCTGGCCTCCTACGCGACCATCGCCGATCTCGTGCGCGAAGCCGCGTTCTGGGCGCGCAAGGAAGATAGCCAGCTGGTTTCGCGGCGCCACGTCGACAAAGCGCTCGACAGCCGGGTTTTCCGTTCCAATCGGATCGAAGAGGATATCCGCGAGCTCATCGCCAACGGCACGATCCTGGTCGACATCGACGGCAAAAAAGTTGGTCAGGTCAACGGCCTCTCGGTGATGGAAATCGGCGGCTATGCTTTTGGCCGGCCTAGCCGCGTCACCGCCAGCGTCGGCATGGGCCAGGCAGGAATCATAAACATCGAGCGTGAGTCCAAGCTCAGCGGCAGCATTCACGACAAGGGCATGCTGATTCTGGCCGGCTACCTGCGTAACCGCTTTGGACAGAATCAACCGCTGGCGCTCTCCGCCAGTCTCTGCTTTGAGCAGTCTTACGGCGGCGTCGAGGGGGACAGCGCATCCTCAACGGAGCTTTATGCTCTGCTCTCGCGCCTGGCGAATATTCCGTTGCGCCAAGACATCGCGGTCACCGGCTCGGTCAATCAGTGGGGCGAAGTGCAAGCGATCGGCGGCGTCAATGAAAAGATCGAAGGCTTTTACGATGTCTGCCGTGTCGCCGGCTTGACCGGTAACCAGGGAGTGCTGATCCCGGCATCCAACGTGCGCCACCTAATCCTGCGCAGCGATGTCGTCAAAGCAGTGGCCGAGGGAAAATTTCATATCTACCCGGTGAAAGCTATCGACGAAGGCTTGGCGATCCTTACCGGCATGTTCGCCGACGGCGGCGCCGAAAACTACGTGAATAAAGCCGTGGCCGATCGCCTGAAAGAATTGGCACTTGGGCTAAAAGAGTTTGCCGCCAGCGCCAAAGAAGCAGCGACGGAAGCGATACCGTAATCATTCCGTCGCTTTGTTGATTTCGCAGGACCGGAAAAATTTATCTTTTCTGCTCGCAAGGTTGCGAAAACCTTTATTTCACAAAAGCCTTGGCCACCGTCCTTGCAGCGAAATCTCTCAAGAGCACAGGGCATGTCTCTTGCTCGATATATTAACTGAAATCAGCGAGGAGGTAAGGCGAATGAACGAGAACCAAACTGAAAAATGCTTTGACCGGCTAACCAAGCGCCGAGAGCATCTGGTGATGACCTTGCGCCATCTCGATCGAGAATCTGAACAAGTCGAGCAGAACACCGACTGGCTCGATCAAGCCGCCTACGAAAACCGAACCGCCCTGCTTGACCGTCTAAACGGCTGGTATTTGGCTGAGGTCAAGCAGATCGACGGAGCGTTGGAGCGGATCAAGAGGCATGATTACGGCACCTGTGCTGGCTGCCACGATGCCATCGATCCCAAGCGCTTAGAAGCGGCGCCCGAAGCCGAATACTGCAGCGCATGTGAAGAGTTTCGAGAGAGCCTCGAGCAAGGCCAGGCCTAGCGAAGAACTTCGCAGGGAATCGCGCCCCGTCGGTAATCGTATGGCGAGGGGCGTCAGGGGAGAGGTTGGCCTCGGCTCGAAAAACATCATTCTTGCGGAGCAGATTTGAATAGCTCGACGCCTCCGGCGAGGCGCACAGTATTTATTCGACGGAGAAGTCAAATAAACGGAGCATTTCGCGTACGGGGTATTAACCCCGCACGCGACCAAAGGGGATGCTCGCCCCCTTTGGATTCCCCATCAATAGGCTGCCCGCAGCAAGCTGCGGGGAATTATTAGATTCAATCAGACGTCTCGCGGTCGCTCTCAACGGTGGTGTTTAGCCGTCACTGTACATGAGCGAATGGGGATGGTACTCGTGGACAAACCATTCTCTCATTTCGATCTATGATCCCGATCCTTTCGTCTTTTCGTACTCCGCTGGATTCGTAGTAAAGTCGGCAACCTCGCCGGCTAGACTGTCCATGTTCCTGCGAACCGTAGCCGCATTCGATTCAACACAGGCCCCTACGGGACACATCGTGCGCGCGGAAATTTTAGCTGTGGCCAACTCTTTTCCAGCTTTGTCCAGAATAGTTACATTCACCTGAGATTCAGCCGCGCCCGCGCTGAAACCGATCCAAAATCGCAGCCCAGCGCTCCCACCGTCGATGTTGATGAGCTCCGTCTGGACAACAATATCACCCTCCGGCGTGGCGCCTTGTTCATCGGCCAGCCGAACTTGCCAGCCTCGCTGCTTGTTCTCCAAAGCGCTTTTCAGCGAGCGCGAGAAATGTGTTGGCGCGTCGGCCAGCCCCTCGACATTCTTGATTGCGGCCGGATTCATAAGGGTCGGGCGGACAATCACAGACTGTACGTTTTGAGGCAACGGCCCTTGAACCTTCACGGGCTCCCGCAGTTGGGCGACACTCACACAAGCGGCAGAAAATAGCATCATAGAAATTATTAGACCCGACAGTTTTCGCATAAATACCTCCGCGTGCAGAACTCGTACCTCATCATAAGCTAGTCGTCTTGCCCCCCCATAGCCTTATCTTGATCTCATTGGGAAGTTAACCCTAATTCAGCCAGACACTGAGCGAGCTAACGATTCCCCGTGTCCAGGTTGAGGAAGGCAGCCGAATTCTTTAGCGAACTTCAGGGACAGGAGGCTAGAATCTCGACGCCGAAGCAGAGGCGACCAGTGCTTATGAAGCAACCAAAAATGATCAGGCGACGGGCTGTTTGGGCTGTGCGGCTTCGCACAACTCTTCAAGCTTTAAGTTGACGGACGATTGCTCGTTCATTTCACGGAATCGCCGCAAGGTTTCACGCAGCTTGGTCAAACTAATTGAATCTCCAATCGGTATAGTGTCAACGCCGCGTTGGTCTAACCGTTCCATGATCGCCGCGACAGTTAGGCGATCAATATCGCAAGCCGGCTGATAAGCGATTTGGTCACGATGGTCTAAACAAACCTCGGAAAGAAGCCGCGCTTCGGTTAACTCAGAGAGAACCAAACGAACAAGGCGGATAGGAACTTCTAATTCACGAGCAATCTCCTCGTCAGTTGGAGGCAGCTCTGCATTCAGAAACTTTTTCACGCAGAGAAAAGTCGTCATGAGAGCAGTCGTTGTTTTGAATGAATTACTTACTTTTAGACAGTCCGGTTCAAATTCATAGGAAGCGACATTTTGATGAGCAAAAGAGACTTCGGCGCCAAAAAGGACGATCAGCCAGCTCAGCTGCAGCCATGCTAAGAACAACGGCAACGCGGCGAAGCTGCCGTAAATAGCGCCGTAGTTGGCAGCGCCAATCTGGAAGTTAATATAAGCGAACTGGACCAGTTGGAAGATTGTCCCGGCGAAGATACCGCCCCATAGAGCTGATTTGAGCTTTACCTTGGTATTGGGCATAAAAGCGTAGATAAAGGTGCAGAGGAACCAGACGAACGCGTAGGGCAGCATTTTTAGAAACAGGATGATCAACTGCGCCAAGTATCCCAAAAACGAGAGCCGCTCCACTATCGCGGTCACCTGGGTTGTAACTAACACGGTGACGCTGCTGGCGGCGATCAACAATATCGGGCAAATGATCATGACTGACAAAAAATCAGCCAGCTTGCGATTGAAACTTCTCGCTGTCTTCACTCCCCAAATGTCATTAAATGAAGTTTCAATGTTGCCTAAAACCTTAATGACTGTCCAAAACAAAACGACGATGCCAACCCCGGCAATCGCCCCTCCTTTGGTGTTTTCCAATAAGGACTGAGCAAAGTTGATAACTCTCTCCGCGACCTCCTCGTGACCTTCCAGGCTCGCCATGAGCTGTGCCGCGAGAGTTTTTTCCACGCCAAATCCCTTCGCCACGGCAAAAGCCAGGGCAACCACAGGGACGATCGATAGAAGAGAATAGAATGTTAAAGCGGAAGCCCGCAGGGCGCATTTGTCTTCGATGAAGCGGCGAACGGCCAAGAGAAAGATTCTCAGTTGAGTGATCGCAAAGGACTGGCGCCGCGGTAGCTTGTCGGTCCTTAAACGCCAAATATCCGTTTTCAGGAATTTGCCGGAGTCAGAGAGCTTCGCCGTGAGCGTTTGTTTTAGAGCCATAAGATAGTTCGCTCACCGAGCATTGAACAGCTACTCAAATAAACCATGAATCACCCGTTGGCGATTTCGTTAACCAGTTCCATTTACCATGAAGCATCTACCGGGCGCTATCTCTTACTTGCCAAAAGGGTTCCTCTATTTCAGACCGGACCCTTGCCTGGGTAATTTTTGAGCAGATTGCTCCACCGCTCTTGCACACTACGAGTTAGCGACGCCGGCGAATATAAAAAGGGCAACTATTGTGCCATGGGAATTTCTGCAAATTGCTTTGGTTCTTAGCGCCGCTAACTCGTGGTTGCAAAAGCTTCGGAAATTTTTTTGGGCGCTGTAGTAGGCGGAAACATGACTTGGCTCGGTTATTCGTTTTCTCTCATCACTGAGAAGCGGGCGCGAGTTTTCTCTCACTTGTGCGAATCATCGAATCTTCGCGGTTTGTGCGCTCATTGCTCAAGGATCGGATCTCAGCCAGGTGGCGAAGTCGGACAGCCAGAAGTTATTGAGCGCTGATAATTCTCCGACAAGCCTTCGTCAAGCCGTCATGGATCCAATTAACAACATTTATTTGCACCGATGGTGATTGGCAGCGTGTATTTGCGCATCGCTCAAGCCCGCTTCTTTGTGGATCATCCAAACAATCGTTAGTTGACGCTGAAGCGTCGCCGTGTCGCTGGCATCACTCTTGCGCTTAGACCAAAAGCAAACTCACAATCGATCAGTCTGGATTCAGATTTGGTTATGTTTTTTTAGACGTTGTTTGTATTTACAAGAAGGAGGATTTTTCGATGAACGCTTGGCAGTCGATCTTTTTTCAAAGTCCGGTCAACAGTGGCTACTATGACGAGGATGAGCTACCGCAGCTGAACTGGGAATGGCCAAACGGAACCTGGTTCCAAGCCCGCTTGGAATATATTCGCGACTACCAACCCCTCAGGCATTCGAAATCTCAGAAAAACTCGCGCGAAAAAAATAACTCTGCAAACGACGTAGTTAGCGCGTAGTAAAACCCAGCTTGCGATATCAAGAGCGCTCAACGATTACTTCGTGTCTTTAAAGACCCTGTCTAACCACGCCGCCATCTCAATTATGAGTTTCTCGGCGGCGTGATTGGCGGCTAGGACTCCGCCGTAGGCGTCGTCAGTTGGGGCAACTTCTAGCACGTCGAAATATCGGGTGGCCAGGATCGCCTGCCTTTGCGTTTCAATTATCTGGGCGCGGACTGACAGCCGCACCCGGCTTGGACGGAAGAAGAACTGCTGCTCCAAGACGAGATTGTCACAATCGAGGCGATACTGCGCGGGCACTATTCCCGGAGTTTGCACTACGGCGCTCCACAGACCGGTCTTGTCGAGATTTTCAACCATGATGCGGTGTAACACGCGGGCCGGTGTGTCGGCCCACTGGTTGAGGGCATAATAATTGACTTCGTACGGGCGTAGCAGATAGGCCATGCGTGCCGTGTCAAAACCAGCTTGCGCTTTCGGTTGTGTAATCAGCAAAACTGCCGAGCCGAATCGCTCGCCATAACCATGCGGGTTGTTCCAGGAAATCTCCGGGTTGAGGAAATAGGTGCGCGGCGCGGTCGTTTCCGTGGGTCCCAAGCTGCAGGCGCCCATCAATAACAGCAGCGTGAAGCTAACCATCCGTAGGATTTTGTTTCGATGAGGCATGCTGTCATTCCCCTGGACCGCGCACTGGCCGGGCACGGCCGAAGACCAATGTGCTCGGCTCGCGCTCCAGTTCGTTGGCCAAACGCTGCAAGGTTGCCGTTAACTGGCGCACTTCCGCAATCAAGAGACCGGACTCGGGCAACGTCTGGCCGGTAAACTGCGCGATATCGGCGCGGCTGCCATCGACAGTCGAACTGAGAGACGCGCTCGTGCGCGCCAGTTCTTTCGCCATGTCGCGGAGGGAACGCACGCTAGCCGTGGTTTCATCTAAAACTTCCGGGAGCCGCTCATCCAGTTTCTTTCCGAATGCGGCGAAGTGATCCAACGCGGTATCAGCTTTGGCAATGCCGTCTGCCAGCTCTGTTCGATGGGCCGCGATAGTGCGCGTGATCTGAGCCAGGTCGGCAAGTATTCGCTTCACCTCGGCGCGGCTTTGGGCGTCCACTACGCCGCGCGCTTCCTGGGTCAAACTGTTGAGATTGGCCAACAAGGCCGGTAGCTGCTCGTTGGTTGTGAGCCGCGAGATAGTATTGCTGAGTTGGGTGTAAAAAGAGGGTTGGCTCTTAATGACCGGAAAACTTTCACCGGGTTTTGCCTTCAGCGCCGGTGAAGCCCGGCTGCCGCCATAGAAATTGACGGTGGCTATTCCCGTCAACCCCTGGGTTTCCAGCACTGCGACCGTGTCTTCCTTGACCGGAGTGCCGCGCACGAGGTCAAGGGCTACGCGCACTTGCTCGGGGTTTTCCGGATTCAGGATAAATTCCTTGACCCGACCGACATCGACGCCACGGTATTTGACCGACGAATCGTTGCTCAAACCGGATACGGATTCATCCATATAGGTGTAGTATCGGTCGTAAACGCCGCGGTAATCGGTTCGGCTCAGCCATAAAACGCCCGCTAGCAATGCGCCACTCAACAGCGCGATGAATAGCCCGACCAGTGCATAATTTACTTTCGGTTCCATGCTTGCTCCTTGGCCGCACGACCGCGCGGTCCGTAGAAATACTCGTGGATTAGCGGATCCGTCGAAGTGGCAAGTTCGCTCATCGTGCCGATGCCCAAGACCTTGCCGTTGCCCAACACGGCGACGCGGTCGGCGATGCGCCAGAGGGAATCCAAATCGTGGGTGATGATGACAATCGTCAGACGAAACCATTCGCGCAGCTGCTGGGTCAGCTCGTCGAAACCGGCGGCGCTGAGCGGATCAAGCCCCGAGGTCGGCTCATCGAGAAACAACAGTTCGGGGTCCAGCGCCATGGCGCGCGCCAAGGCGGCGCGCCGGCGCATGCCGCCGCTCAGTTCATTGGGGAATTTGGTTACGCTGGCCATGGGAAAACCGGTGCTGGCGATCTTTAGCAACGCGAGTTCTTCGATCAGTCGTTTGCTCAGGTTGGTATGTTCGCGCAGCGGTACCGCAACGTTTTCCGCCACGTTGAGAGAGCTGAACAATGCGCCATGTTGGAACAGCACTCCGCAACGGCGCCTAAGCGCCGAGATGTCGCCTTCGTTCATGGATTTGATGTTTTGGCCAAAGAGATGAATATCCCCGCCGGTGGGTTGTTGGAGCAGAATCATTTCGCGCATCAAGACCGTTTTGCCGCTGCCGTTGCCGCCAGCAATCGCGAACACCTCGCCTTTGTCGATGGTCAGGCTGACATCCTCATGCACCACGGCGGCGCCAAAACGCGTGTGGATATGGTTGACTTCGATCAGCGGCGCGCGCGGGGGGGTTAATTTGGAATCGGCATTCATACGCCCCACCAATTGAAAAGAATCGAAAAGAAGGCATCGGTGACAATGACTAGAAAAATCGCTTGGACCACGCTGATCGTGGTATGGCGGCCGACGCTGTCGACGCCGCCAAACACCTGAAACCCCTGGTAACAGCCCACCAGGGCAATTATCACCGCGAAGACCGGTGTCTTGCCGATGCCGATCAAATAATGGCGCAAGACGATAGCGTACTCGAAACGGTTGAGGAACTCGGTGAAGGTCACGCCGAGCTGGATCAATGCGATCAGCATGCCGCCAAAGACACCAACCGCGTTGGCAAAGACGGTCAGTAGCGGCAGGGCGATCACTAACGCGAGCGCCCTGGGGATCACCAACAGGCGCATCGGTGAGATGTCCAGCGCGCGCAAGGCATCCAATTCTTCGGTTACCTGCATGGCGCCGATTTGCGCGGTGTAGGCCGAACCGGAGCGGCCGGCAACCAGAATTGCCGTCATCAGCGGCGCGATTTCGCGCAACAGTGCGATACCTACCAGATCGACGATGAAGATATTGGCGCCGAATGTCTTTAACTGCTCGGCGCCTTGATAGGCGATGACGATGCCCATCAGAAACGACAGCAGGCCAACGATGGGCAGCGCGCTTAGACCATCGACCTGAAGATTGTAAAGCAGCACACGCCAACGGATTCGACTCGCGTGGCCAAAAAGGGCGAAGGAAACTGACGCAGTTTCGCCGACGAAGGCGAGTGCGTTATGAACATTCCCCGCACGGCTCTTGGCCAAACGGCCGACCCGCTCCAACCAGCCGGATGACGGTAATGGCTTGCGCTGTTCGGTTTGCGACCAGCCGTGCGCCACGGTTTGCATGAGCGTGGCAAAATCTTTTGAAAGCCCGGTTAGCGAGACCGTGCAACCGCCGCGCTCGAACTGGTTCAAAGTTCGCTGCAGCAACCACGCGCCGCTGGTGTCCAGCGCATCGATAGCGCCAACGTCGCAATGGATATGACCGGTGACTGTCTTGGGGAGCGTGAGGATCTGACGTTCCAATCCCGCCAAACGATCGAGCGTCCAAGCGCCGGCGCAGCAAAGCGTGCCGTCCGGCGCGAAAGAAATCCGAGCGGCTTCGTGTGGCACCTGCGTTGGCGCGCTTTCAGGTCGGTTCATGATTCAATCGATCGGTTTCGAATCGCCTCCCAGCTTGGGTAGAAAGCGCGGCACCCTGCGGCAGTATTTATCGTAAATGTCGCCGAAGTGAGCGCGCAATTCCTTTTCCTCGAGCAGCGCAATTACATAAATCGCCGGAACCCAGAGCGCGACGGCGAGATAAGCCGCCAGGTAATTGGCGACCAGCGCGTAACCCACAAGCGCGACCAGGAGCTGCACATAGCGGGGATGGCGCATGCGCCCATAGATCCCTTCGGTGAGCAGCTTACGCGGGAAGCGGTCTGGGGCAATTTCCGGAAAGCCCAGCAAAGTTTGTATGGAAAGATGCTTTTGCAGGGAAAAGCGCAGCGATCCCGAAAGGATCAAAAGCAACAGGCCCAAGGCGACGAGCCAAAAGTTCGTGCCGTAGTCGATTCCAAGCAAAAAGTGACGCAGCGAAAACAAGCCGATCATGCCCGTAATAATCACGCTAAGAACCAACGTGTAGGTGGGACCGATGCCTTTGCCGCGCCAGAAACTGACGAACGGATGAATCAGCAGCCAGTAAAGAAACAGCGGCGGCAGAGTGATCACCAAAAACAGCGCGAGTAAATAGCGTAACGTATTCATGTGACTAAGGTTGTGAATGATTCGGACAGCTCACCGCGAAGGCGCGCAGGACGCGGAGAACAAAGTAAAAATAAAAAGGCAAAAGTTTTGCTCATTCGAACCCCTCGGCGAACTCTGTGCCTCTGTGGTGAATCCGGTTCTTTCCCTTTCGTTGCGGCCTTGCCGCGCTGGGTCATGGGCGATTACTCCCTTGGGTTTGCGGATAGCGGCGAGCGCAGCGAGTAACGCGACTCCCGTTACCTCGAGACCGAGCGCGGTTCACGATCCTGTGGCCGCGGCTTTCTTGCTTGCCTCCATCTTGAACTCTCTGAGCAATTCACGTTGATGCGGTGTTAAGTCCGTCGGCGTTTTCACTTCAACCACCACATAGAGATCGCCCTTGCCTCGGCCCTGCAGGCGCGGCATGCCTTTGCCGCGGGCGCGCAACAACGTGCCATGTTGCGTGCCCGGCGGCACCGTGACGATGACCCTTTCATCTTCAAGGCAAGGCACCGTCACTTTGGTGCCAAGGGCGACGTCGGGGAATGAAATTGGCACAACCGTGTAAAGATCGTCGCCATCACGTTTCAGTGTCGGATGCGGTTGAATGTAGATCCGCACCAGCAGATCTCCGGGCGGTACGTCTTGGGGTCCGGCTTCGCCTTGACCGGCGAGGCGGAGCAGCATGCCGTGCTCCACGCCGGCGGAAATTTGCACTTTAATGGAGTGGGGCAAGAATTGCAGGCCGGCGCCTTTGCAGGTGATGCAGGGCGACTCGATGAACATACCGCGGCCCTTGCAGCGCGTGCAGGTCGTCAGCGTGACGACGCGCATCGTCTTGTCGGCCCGCACCTGTTGCTTCTCGCCGGTGCCGCGGCACTCGGAGCAGGTCACCGGCTTGGTGCCTGGCTTCGCGCCGCTGCCGTTGCAGCTCTTGCATCGATCGGAACGGGTGAGTTTGATCAGTTGCTCACCGCCTCTGGCGGCCTCATCCAAGCTGAGACGCAATTCGTAGCGCAAATCAGCGCCCTGGGGTTTTGCGCTGGCGCGGGCGCCGCGGCCGGGAGAGAAATCGCCGAACACGCTCCACAGATCGCCCATCCGGCCACCGAAAAAGTCGCCGAATTCGAAATCGCGGAAAAGATCTTCAGTGGACCAACGTTCGTTGACGCCGGCGTGGCCCGTGGCATCGTATTGGGCGCGCTTGGTTTGATCGGAAAGCACGGCGTAGGCTTCGGCGACCTCTTTAAATCGATCGGTGGCGTCCGGCGCCGTGTTCCGATCAGGGTGCCATTTGAGCGCGAGCTGGCGATAGGCCTGTTTGATCTGCTCTTGGGTTGCGTTGCGCTCGAGGCCGAGCACTTCGTAGTAGTCGCGTTTCTGCTGTGTCGCCATGATTCAATTTCTCGTCGCCAACCGGCTAAATTTTGGTCAACTCATCTTGTTCGAACAGCGGTAGAGTCCGCAGGCCGTCCGCGGTGAGCATATTTACTCCATGGCTCTTGTCGGTAATTTCGCCGATGACTGTGGCGGCAATCGCCTGCGCATTAAGCGCTGCGACGATCCGATCCGCCTCGGCTATTGGCGCGACGATGAGCAACGCGCCGGAAGCGATCAAACCCAAAGGATCGAGATGATAGTGGTTACACAACGCTTGGCTCTCGGCGAAGATGGGGAAGGTTGCAGCATCGACACGCACGCCGACATCGGCCGCCCAGGCGAGCTCGTGGAGGGCGGTCGCCAAACCGCCTTCGGTGGGATCGTGCATCGCGTGGACGACGCCCGCTTCAGTTGCGGCGATCGCTTCCTTGAGCACACTGATGCCGGGTTGATAGACGAAGTTCCGGCAGCGGGCGAGGGTCTTTTCATCCATCACCGTGAGAAGATCGCCAGCCCGTTCGCGTGCGATGACCGCGGTACCTTCGATGGCGATGCCCTTGGTCAGAATAATCGCATCGCCCGGTTTCGCGCCATCGGCGCGGATGAGCTTGTCCTTCGCGACTTCACCTAACATCTGCCCGACGACGATGGGTCGAGTTAAGCCCGTGGTGATTTCCGTGTGGCCGCCGATCAAGCTCACGCCGATGCTTTCGCAGGCTTTCAAAGTGTCGTGAAAAATTTTCTCGGCGATTGCCTCCGTGGTGAACTCTTCAGGTAAGAGAAATGTCGCGAGATACCACATCGGCCGGCCGCCTTTGGTGGCGATGTCATTGGCATTGATGTGGACGGCGTACCAGCCGATCTGATCGGCAGTGAATGTAATCGGGTCGGTTTTGGCGATCAGATAGCGCGGCCCGCCGGTATCGATGACCGCGGCGTCCTCGCCGATACCGGGGCCGACGATGACGCGGCGGTCTTTGATGCGGTTTTTCTTGAGCAACCGCTCCAACGTCTTGATCGGCAGCTTGCCGATGGGCAATCGAAGTGATCTCGCGCCATGCATGGACGTGAATTCGGCCTATGACGGACAGCCATTGACGGACGGTCCGCTTTAGCTTGCGCGGCTGATTTTTCGCCGCGCCGGCCATAGCTCATGGAGCGCCTTCGGCAAACTGTTTTTTACATCCGCCATCTCGCCGTCGCTGGTGTGGCGCTCGAGCACTCTGAATACCGCGCGGACGATGCTCTCCGGCCGCACCGTTACGTCGTCCTTGAAAGCGTCTTTGACATGGGCAAGAAAATCTTCTTTGTGCCGTTCCTTATGCGGCTTGCCTTTGAGCGTCCAGCCTTCGTAGTAGAAGCCGCGCACCAGCATCGGTAGCTGAGCGCCAAGCTGAATCGCTTCCTCGACCGTCAAACGGTCGCGCAGCGCGTGGAGAACGGTCCGCAGGGCGAAATAGGTCTTTTCCGGTTTCCCCTCCCAGTCCAGTTCCGACATCAGATCGTTTAACCAAATCTGGGTTTTTTGTAGGGTGCCTTGAAAGACATCGCTGCTGGTTTTGCGGCGCGGCTCTTTGCCGACCAGTTTGTAGCGGTAACTCGGTCCGGTTTTCATGGTGCTTCCTCCTCGACTCAAAACCATTTTGCATTTGAAGAGTCGTCTTCACTTTCTTGAGTTGAGCAATTTCAATGCCGCGTCTTGAGCGAGCCCTCCCGCCGTCAAGCGACCAAAGTGCAGCGTTTTACCCATGGCTCAGCAGGCGCAGTTTTCAATTCTGGTAAAAACCCTCCCGTCGCTTCGCACGAATGGAAAAAATTCGTGGCAAACCGATGGAATTATCCCTCGTCTCCTTGGCGCATTTCTTGCGGAATTCACAATCCGACGGGAATTGGCTTATGAATCGATCAGCATTTAGAAAACAGACAAAATCTAAGCCGGACGTCGCGGCGCTATTGGCGCAAGCGCAAAGGCCGGGGGAAGAGGCGCTGCGCTTACATCCGGCCTACCGCGGCAAGTTGGAAGTGACGCCGAAGTGCGCCATCCACAGTTGCGACGATTTTGCCATTTGGTATTCACCCGGCGTCGCGGCGCCTTGCCGCGATATCGCGGCCCATCCTGAGCGGGTCTTCGAGCATACCAACAAGGCGAATTTTGTTGCCGTGGTTTCCGATGGTACCCGCGTGCTTGGTTTGGGCGATATCGGGCCGCACGCGGCGCTGCCGGTGATGGAAGGCAAGGCGGTTCTATTCAAATATCTTGGCGGCGTCGATGCCTTTCCGATCTGTCTCGGCACCAAAGATCCCGAGGAGATCATTCAAGCTTGCAAATGGTTGGAACCGAGTTTCGGCGCCATCAATCTCGAAGACATCGCCAAACCAAAATGTTTTTACATCCTCGAGCGCTTGCGCACCGAAATGTCGATCCCCGTCTGGCACGACGATCAGCAGGGGACGGCGGCGGTAACGCTGGCCGGTCTGATTAATTCACTAAAGATAGTCGGCAAGCCGAGAGAGACCGTCCGAATCGCTCTTATCGGCGCGGGCGCGGCCAATATCGCTGTCTTGCGTATCCTGATTACCGCCGGATTTCCCGCGGAAAGCATGTTGATGGTCGATTCCAGAGGAATCCTTCATCGCGGTCGAGACGATCTCAGAGTGGCGGGCAATGAATTCAAATGGCGCATTTGTGAACAAACCAACCGCGAGCAGCGCAGCGGCGGCATCGCCGAAGCGTTGAAAGGCGCCGACGCCTGTATCGCACTCGCCAAGTCGGGGCCGGGCGTGATCAAAGCGGAATGGATTTCGGCCATGGCGCAAGACGCAATCGTCTTTGCCTGTGCCAATCCGGTGCCGGAAATCTGGCCGTGGGAAGCCAAGGAAGCCGGCGCGCGAATCGTCGCAACCGGGCGATCGGACTTTCCCAATCAAGTGAACAACTCGCTGGGTTTCCCAGGAATCTTTCGCGGAGTCATCGATGTCGCCGCGAAAACGATCACCGATGAGATGTGCATCGCCGCCGCTGAAGAGCTGGCGGCTTGCGCTGAAATCAAGGGACTTTCCGACGATCGCATTCTGCCGACCATGGACGATTGGGAAATTTTTCCGCGCGAAGCGGCGGCCGTGGGTTTGAAAGCGATCGAGCAAGGAGTCGCAAAGAAATCTCTGAGTAAAGCGCAATTGATTGAGCTCGCGACGAAGGCCATTCAAAGAGCGCAACGGCAAACCAAAGTATTGATGAAAGAAGGAGTCATCGCACCGATCGAATAGCAATAGTTTGTGTGCGATGAGACAGGGGTCATGACTTTTGAGGCGATAAAGAAGGATCCCAAAAATTTCAGGTTGGCACCGAACCTCGGCGACTATGCGCAGACCTGCGCCGCATTCTCCTGGCAAACAACGGAACGAGAACTAACAGGGTTGCCGGACCAGCGCGGCCTGAACATCGCCTACGAGTGCGTCGATCGGCACGCCCAGGGTCCGCTGCGCGATCATCTGGCGCTGCGCTGGTTGAGCAAAGCGGGCGAAGCGCGAAACGTTAGTTACGGCGAGTTGCGTCGCCTCACCAACCGCTTCGCCAATGTGCTGCGCGGTTTGGGCATCGGCAAAGGCGCACGCGTGTTCGCTTTGGCCGGTCGCATTCCGGAACTTTACACTTCGGCCCTGGGCACTTTGAAAAACGGCAGCGTTTTCTGCCCGCTCTTCTCCGCTTTCGGTCCCGAACCGATTCAGCAACGCTTGTCGATCGGCGAGGGCAACCTGCTCATCACCACTGCCGCTCTCTATAACCGGCGCAAAATTGCCGAGCTACGAGCGTCGCTGCCACATTTGAAGCATGTTGTGGTAATCAGCGAATCGGGAACCTCGCCACCGAGCGGTACTCATGATTTCCACCAACTAATGAAAGGCGCCTCGGACGATTATGAAATAACACCGACCGAGCCGGAGGACATGGCGCTGATTCACTTTACTTCAGGCACGACGGGGAAACCAAAGGGTGCCGTGCACGTGCACAAAGCGCTGATCGCCCATTACATCACCGGCAAGTACGCGCTCGACTTTCATCCTCAGGATGTGTTCTGGTGCACGGCCGACCCCGGCTGGATAACCGGCACTTCCTACGGCATCATCTCGCCGCTTGCGCACGGCGTTGCCAGTATCATCGACGAAGCGGACTTCGACGCGGAGCGCTGGTACCGGATCATCCAAGAGCAAAGGGTCTCGATCTGGTACACCGCGCCGACGGCCGTGCGCATGATGATGAAGGCGGGCACGGACATTATTGGTAAGTACGATCTTAGCAGCCTGCGTTTCATCTCGAGCGTCGGCGAGCCATTGAATCCTGAAGCAGTGGTATGGGGACAGGAAGCGTTCGGCTTGCCGATCCACGACAACTGGTGGCAGACGGAGACCGGCGGCATCATGGTCGCCAACTATGCCGCGATGGAAATTCGCCCGGGCTCGATGGGACGGCCGCTGCCGGGAATCGAGGCGGCGATCGTGCAACGGCACAAAGATGGCAGCGTCGAGCTGCTGAGCAAGCCCGATGACGTCGGCGAGCTGGCATTGCGTCCCGGCTGGCCGTCGATGTTTCGCGGTTACCTGCACGAAGAAGAGCGCTATCGCAGATGTTTCGCCGGCGGCTGGTACTTGACCGGCGACCTGGCCAAACAAGACGCCGACGGTTACTTCTGGTTCATCGGCCGCACCGACGACGTGATTAAATCCGCCGGTCACCTGATCGGCCCCTTCGAAGTTGAGAGCGCGCTGATGGAGCATCCGGCGATCGCTGAAGCGGGTGTGATTGGCATTCCTGATCCGCTAATCGGCGAGGTGGTCAAAGCGTTCGTCTCACTGAAAAAAGGTTACGCATCCAGCGAAGCGCTGCGCAAGGAATTGCTCGGCCACGCGCGCTCGCGCTTAGGTCCAGCGGTGGCGCCGCGCGAGATCGAGTTTCGCGACAGCGTACCGAAGACACGCAGCGGCAAAATTATGCGGCGTCTGCTCAAAGCGAGAGAACTGGGATTGCCTGAGGGCGATCTCTCGACCTTGGAGAATGACTGATGGCGCAAAAAAACCGACGTAAACAGCCGGCGATTGACCGTGAGCATGCGCTCAAGTTGCTGCACCAGATGTTGCGCATTCGCCGGCTCGAAGAGAAGTGCGCCGAGTTGTATCAAGCGGCGAAGATCCGCGGCTTCGTCCACCTTTATATTGGTGAGGAGGCGGTCGCCGTGGGCTCCATGCAGGCGCTTCAGCCGGAAGATGCCATCGTGGCTACGTATCGTGAACATGGTCACGCCTTGGCCCGCGGTGTGTCGGCCGATGCGATCATGGCCGAGATGTACGGCAAAATGGAAGGCTGCAGCCGCGGACGCGGCGGGTCCATGCACCTGTTCGACGCCACCACGCGCTTCTACGGCGGCAATGCGATTGTCGGCGGCGGATTGCCGCTCGCCGTCGGGCTTGCGCTAGCCGACAAGCTCGCCGGGCGGCAACAGGTCACCGCCTGCTTCTTTGGCGAAGGTGCGGTCGCCGAAGGCGAGTTTCATGAGTCGCTCAATCTTGCAGCGCTGTGGAAACTGTCGGTGCTGTTTTGCTGCGAGAATAATCTCTACGCCATGGGAACGGCGCTGGCTCGCTCCGAATCGGAAACCGATATCTGTCTGAAGGCCGCGGCATTTGAGATTCCGGCCTGGCCGGTGGACGGGATGGATATTCTCGCCGTCGAAGACGCCACCAAGCGCGCGGCGATCGCCGTGCGCGCCGGCGGCGGACCGCATTTCCTCGAATACCGCACTTACCGTTTCCGCGCCCACTCAATGTATGACCCCGAGCTTTACCGCGAGAAACAAGAAGTCGAAGAATGGAAAAAACGCGATCCGATCTCGAACTTTATTGATCGTCTGAAGCAACAGAATCTTTGGCAGGAAGACGAGTGGAAGAAAATGGAAGAGGAAGTTCGGCGCGAGATCGACCAATCTGTAGACTTCGCCGAAGCGGGAAAGTGGGAACCGGTGGAAGAACTCACACGCTTTGTCTACTCGGAGGTACCCCCACCTCTTTCCTCCCCCGCGAGTGGGGGAGGATGAAGGAGGGGGATCTCGCGCAAAGGCGCAAAGGACGCCAAGTTAAGAGGTCGTCAGTAAACGATCGACTGATTCAAGCAGGGTTATATGAGCGTCGAGAAGATTAAGACCACCTATCGTGAAGCGATTCGCGCGGCGATCCGTGACGCGATGCTGCGCGACGAGCGCGTTTTTCTGATGGGCGAGGATGTCGGCCGCTACGGCGGCTGCTTCGCGGTGAGCAAAGGTTTGCTCGACGAATTCGGCCCGCAGCGGATTCGCGACACGCCGTTATCGGAATCTGCCTTCGTCGGCGCGGGCATCGGCGCGGCGATGGGCGGCGCGCGGCCGATTGTCGAAATCATGACTGTGAATTTCAGTCTGTTGGCGCTGGACCAGATCGTCAACAACGCGGCGACGATCCTGCATATGTCCGGCGGCCAGTTCAACATTCCTGTCGTCATCCGCATGACTACCGGGGCGGGGCGGCAATTGGCTGCGCAACATTCGCATAGCCTCGAAGGCTGGTACGCGCATATTCCCGGCATCAAAGTTCTCACGCCGGCGACGCTCGAAGACGCCCGCGGCATGCTCTGGACCGCGCTCGAAGATCCCGATCCGGTGCTGATCTTCGAGAACGGTCTGCTTTACAACATGGAAGGGGAGTTGGCGGTCGACGCCGGCGCGGTCGATATTTCTCATGCGGCGATTCGGCGTCCGGGCAAACAGATCAGCCTGATTACTTACGGTGGCACTTTGTTCAAGACTTTGCAGGCGGCGGAAGAACTCGCACGGGACGGCATCGACGCCGAAGTCGTCGATCTGCGCACGCTCCGGCCACTGGATACCGAGACGATCGTTGACTCCGTGCGGCGCACGCATCGCGCCGTCATCATCGACGAAGGTTGGAAGACGGGCAGCATCTCCGCGGAAATCATGGCGCGCATCATGGAAAATGCTTTTTACGATCTCGATGCTCCGGTGGCGCGAGTTTGCAGCGTCGAAGTGCCGATGCCTTATCCGAAACATCTCGAAGACGCGGCAATACCGCAAGTGCCGGGCATCGTCGCCGCGGCAGGCCGGGTGGTGACCGGCCATGAGTGAATTTCGCATGCCCTCGGTCGGGGCCGACATGCAGTTCGGCACGCTGGTCGGTAGCAGTACCTGATCATCGGTTATATACGCGCGCGCTATGCCGCCCACGTCATCAATGAATTGCACAAAGCTGACGGGCGGGCTTTACCGCCTATGTAGTTCATTGAAAGAGCGGTGACGCGTCGGCATTCCAGTATTCGAAACGCCCGTTCGAGATTAATCATCTGCCCGAGTCGGTAAACTCGAAGTGTTTTGCGCGGCGCAGTCCATAGGCCGCGCCGCGCATTTGTGGCGGTGTGATGTCGGCAACCAGCGCGTCCCGTGGCGCGCCGCGGATACCTTTGCCAACGCGATCGACAAAACGCGCCGCGAACACCCAATTGATTGAAGTCGCAAGGGGGAAGATCGGCTTGGCGAATGCAGCGAGCGCATAGCCGAGAACCAACAAAAATTTACGCTTGCCGAGATAATCGCTGAGTGCGCCCGAGAAGACCTTAATGACAGCGGCAGTAGATTCCGCCACACCCTCGACGATGCCGACCGTGACCATGGAAGCGCCCAGAACACTAACCATAAATACCGGCAGCAGGCTGTGGATCGCTTCGGACGAGATATCCATGAATAGCGAGCCGAACCCCAATGCCCAGATGCCTGCGGGCAAAGCCCGCCATGCCACAGGCGTGGTGTTGGACGACTTCAGGCTATCTAAAGATGGAGAAGGCACAGGAAAAGTGACCGTCGGGGTGCCGAACGCTCACGTGCTTGCCGTGCCGGGATTGTTTGGCGCGGTGCACCGGTGGGCCTGTTTGCATCTTATACCACTGTTCCGAACAGGGCGCCCACAGCAGCCGTGAGTCCCATTGCGAGAGCACCCCAAAAGGCAACTCGAACAGCCGATTTCATAATTGGAGCGCCACCGGCCCGTGCAGCTAACACACCAAGCCCGGCAAGAAAGACAAGAGAAACGCCAGACACAATGGGCACCAAGTTCGATTCTGGTGCTACAAGCACCGTGAGAAGCGGCAGGGCTGCACCGACAGCAAACGTGCCTGCCGATGCGAGCCCGGCTTGAACCGGTCGAGCAGTCAGGCTCTCGGAGATGCCCAGTTCATCACGCGCGTGTGCAGCTAAGGCGTCGTGGGCCATCAACTGCTCGGCGACTTGTCTCGCTAACGACGGCTCGAGGCCGCGATTCACATAAATTGAAGCAAGTTCCTCTTGCTCAAATCGTACGTTTGCATCGAGTTCTTTACGTTCGCGCGAGAGGTCAGCATTCTCGGTATCGGCTTGAGAACTTACGGATACGTACTCACCAGCGGCCATTGACATAGCCCCTGCGACCAAGCCCGCTACCCCAGCAACTAAGATTTCGCCTCGAGACGCGTGCGCTGCAGCGACTCCAACGACTAGGCTTGCGGTTGACACGATGCCGTCGTTTGCACCCAAAACTGCGGCACGTAGCCAGCCGATTCGTTCCGTACGGTGTCGTTCGCTATGGCTTCTCGGCATTCTTCTTCTCTCTCTCTCTGATCACCGGACTATTTAAGTTAGCCGGTCATCTATCCTGATGGGGAAACATATTGCTGGTCGTATTCTCGTAACCGTCAAGATCCCACGTCTAATCGTCAATCGCGTCAATTTTAGAGGCCGAACGAGTCAATTGTCGGCAACCCGGCTGGTAGTCCATCGGCTTCTTGTCCGCGTAATAAACTTGCTCAACTCACGCAGCCACAGCACCGAGCTGGCCACCGCCGCGCAAAAGAGCCAATCGCCGGCGCTCAATTCGACGGTCGAAAACGCTTGTTGCAGAAACGGAATATAAATTACCGCCACGTGGAGCACGAGCGATAATCCGATCGCTGACCAGAGCCAATGGTTCGCGAAGAGTCCCGTGAAGGCACTTTCCTCCTCCGAGCGCGCATTAAAGATGTTAAAAAGCTGAAATGCCACCAAAGTCGTGAAGGCCATTGTCTGCGCATGACGCATATCGCCAACGCTTTCGATCATGCCGCCGGGCAAGCACGCATCGAGTACGAGTAGCGTCCCGGCCGCCATGATCAAGCCGACGAGGAAAATGCCGGACCACATACTCCCGGTAATCACCCCTTCACCTCGCGGGCGCGGTGGCTCGTTCATGACGTCTGCGTCCGCGGGATCCACGCCGAGTGCGAGCGCCGGCGCGCCGTCCGTCACCAGGTTGATCCATAGGATTTGCGTCGCCAAAAGCGGCAGCGTGACACCCCCGCCCACTGCCGGTGTGAGCCCGATCCTGTCCGCGAGCAACACACCGAAGAACATCGTCATCACTTCGCCGATATTCGACGAAAGCAGGTAGCGCAAGAACTTGCGGATGTTCGAAAAAATCGCGCGCCCCTCTTCAACCGCGGCAACGATGGTCGCGAAATTATCATCCGCAAGCACCATGTCGGCAGCTTCTTTGGAAACGTCCGTCCCCGTAATGCCCATCGCCACGCCGATATCGGCGGTTTTTAAAGCGGGCGCGTCATTGACGCCGTCGCCGGTCATCGCCACTGTCGAGCCTTGACGCTGCAATGCCTTCACGATCCGCAGTTTGTGCTCGGGTTTGACGCGCGCATACACCGACACTTCTTGAACCACCCGGTCGAGTGTCTCCTCGGGCATGCTCTCGAGCTCCGCACCTGTGACCGCTCGTCCGTTTGCGGCGATGCCAAGCTCTTGGGCAATCACCGCGGCGGTTATAGGATGATCACCGGTAATCATCATCGGGCGTATCCCTGCCGCCTTTGCGCGGGCGACGGCCTCTTTCGCCTCCTCGCGCGGCGGATCGATCATGCCGATCAATCCCGCGAACACGAGGTCTTGCTCGAGGCGCTCATCGACTGCATCGCCTTCGAATGCGCCCGCCGGCAGTGACCGGTAAGCGACGCCGAGTGTGCGCAGCGCCTCGCCGGCCAGTGCTTCATTGCTCTGCAAAATTTCCGCGCGACGCTCCGGCGTGAGTGGGCGGCTCTCTTCTACAACCAGCTCCCGCGAACAACGGGCGAGTAAGATGTCCGGCGCGCCCTTGGTGAAGACGAGCAAGCGCTCCCGCTCTTGCGCATCCGTATGAATCGTTGTCATCAATTTCCGCTCGGACGAGAAGGGAACTTCGCCAACGCGCTCGAAGCGCAGATCGAGTGCTTCAGCCTCCAGCCCGGCTTTGCGTGCCGCGACCACAAGCGCACCTTCGGTCGGATCGCCGTGTACCGTCCAGTGACCGTCGCGCTCCTGCAACTCGGCATTGCTAGCGCGGTCGCCGACGGCGAGCGCGCGCTCCAACTCGATTCGCAGCGCGCCGTCTATCGCAACTCCCCCGTCTCGCCGCACTTCGCCCGTGGGATCATAGCCCGTGCCGCTCAAGGTCACCCGCCCGCTCGCCGTCACGACTACGCGCACTGTCATCTCGTTCTTCGTCAACGTGCCGGTCTTGTCGGAAGCGATCACATTGGCCGAGCCGAGGGTCTCGACCGCCGGGAGGTGACGTACGATGGTGTTGCGCTTCGCCATGCGCTGCACGCCCAGGGCGAGCACGGCTGTCACTACCGCAGGCAATCCTTCCGGCACCGCGGCCACGGCGAGCGCCACGCCTAAAATGAGCACGTCGAAAATTGCCGAGAAGCCGGTCACATCTTCGACCAGAAGGATCGTTACGATCATCACGACGGCGATCGCGACGACGATGACACCCAGTAGTTTGCCGACCCGGTCAAGCTCCTGTTGCAGCGGCGTAGTCTCTTCCGGGGCTTCTTTTAGCATCCCGGCGATGCGCCCCATCTCGGTCTGCATCCCCGTCGACGCCACCACGGCCTTGCCGCGGCCGTAGCTTGCCGCTGTGCCGCTGAAGATCATGTTTTTGCGGTCACCGAGTCCTGCTCTTTCGGTGATCGGTGCGACGTCTTTGGATAGCGGCAGGCTCTCGCCGGTGAGCGCTGCCTCGGCTGTCTGGAGCGCGATCGACTGGATCAGCCGCGCGTCTGCGGGAATCGTGTCGCCCGCTTCAATGAGGATGATGTCCCCGGGCACCACCTCGGCCGCTGGGATGCTCTGCCGCTCGCCGCCTCTGACGACGTTGGCATGCGCCGCCGACATCCGGCGCAGCGCCGCCACCGCTTCCTCCGCTCGCGACTGCTGCAGGTAGCCCATGATCGCGTTGAGCAGGACGACCGCAAGGATGGCGATCGCTTCGTAGGGCAAAGCAGATTCGCGCTCGTATAGCCACAGTCCCGTGGAGATCAATGTCGCAATGAGCAGCAGGACAACGAGCACGTCTTGAAACTGCGCGAGGAACTTCTTCCACCCAGGCACCGGCTCCTCCGCGGTCAACTCGTTCCTGCCATATTTTTCAAGCCGCGCCCGCGCCTCGGCGTCGCTCAGGCCGAGCCGCGCGTCCGTGCCGAGCGCAGCCAAGGCTTCATCGACCGGCTGCCGATAGGGCTCTGTCTCAGATGCTTGGATAGTTGCGGTGCTCATTTTGCTGTACTGCCGAGAGTGAAAGCACGCGCTCTGTCGAAGGACGCCAGGCATGTTCGTAAATTCGGAATTCGAACATCGCAATCCGAAACAATTTCAATAACCGAAGATTCGCATCGTCTTGTTCAGTTATTTATCCGCTTGAAATTGTTTCAAGCTTCGAATTTTATGCTTGGAAGTTGCCCCTGAGTCTCGGCGTCCTTTGCGTCTTGGCGCGAAATATTCCGACTTCCGCTTGCGGCCGCGCTGCGCTGGATGCTACCGGCGAGAAAAAAATTTGGTGGCAGTGGCGGCTACGAGACCTTCCTCACGGGAATCTCAATCGCTCGCTGCTCCCGCGCTGCGTCGACACTCCAGATACCCGAATCATGGGTCGCCATATATAGAAATATGAAACAGAATAGCACGGCCGGCTCGCCTCCGTTTTCAAGCGGCCAAAAACTTTTCGGGAAATGGCCGATGAAATAAGCCACAGCCATTTCGCCGCTGGCGATGAAGGCTGCAAAACTGGTGAGCAGACCAATTGTAACAAGGATGCCGAGAACTATTTCAATGATTCCTGCGAGTCCGAACAACGAACCGAGCGGAACCGGCTGGCCGCCGAACCAGCCAAAGACTTTCTGTCCGCCGTGAGCAACAAACAACAACCCGGCGAGGATCCGCAACATGGCGAAGGCGTAGGGCGCAAACGGAGCAAGAGTTTTTTCCATAACGGACCTCCTCAAAAATAGGGCGGAAGTTTAGACTCGTTCACTGATTTCAATCTAATAATTCCCCGCAGCTTGCTGCGGGCACCGCATTGATGGGGAATCCAAAGGGGGCGGGCATCCCCTTTGGTCGCGCACGGGGTTAATACCCCGTGCGCGAAATGCCCTGTTTATTGCGCTTCGGCCGCCAGGTCATGATTTGCCAGATAGCCGCGACGCCGAGTCATCGTGAACGGGGATAGCGCTCGCGCTGCCGCCATTCGTCGGCGGCAGTATCCGGGTCTCCAAAGCAGGCGCCGGCGGGAGCCCCGTGACGTCGAGGATCTCCTGCTCGTTAAGAGTCTCGCGCGCCACCAAAGCTTCGGCGAGCGCGTCGAGTTGTTTGCGGTGCATGGTCAGCAGGCGCTTGGCCTCTTCGTGGCTCTCGCCGATGATCTTGAGCATCTCGGCATCGATGGCTTCAGCGGTATCTTCGCTAAATGGCTTCGAGCCTCCATAACCGCCGGGTCCGCCAAGGTAGGGGTTTTCCCGCGGCGCGAGCTGCACTAACCCGAGGCGGTCGCTCATGCCCCAGCGCGTGACCATCTGGCGGGCCAGGCCGGTGGCTTGTTCGATATCGCTCTCTGCCCCGGTCGTCCTTGTACCGTACACAATCTCTTCGGCAGCGCGGCCTCCGAGCATTCCGACGATCCTCGCGCGCAGGTAGGCTTCTGGATAGTTATAGCGGTCGCTGTCAGGGCGTTGGTAGGTCACCCCGAGCGCCTGACCACGCGGCACGATCGTCACCCGGTTCACCGGATCGGCGCCGGGCACGACCAGGCCCAGAATGGCGTGGCCGCCCTCGTGGTAGGCGATGCGCTCCTTGTCGGCGCGACTCAAGAGAAGCGGGCGCTCCGGGCCGAGCACGATCTTCTCCAGCGCATCGAGAAAATCTTTATAACAAACATCATTCTGCTCACGCCGGGCCGCCAGCAGCGCCGCCTCGTTGACCAGATTTTTCAAATCCGCCCCCGAGAATCCCGGCGTCGTAGCGGCAATTTCTCCCAAGTTTGCGTCCGTCGCCAGTGGCACGCCGCGGGTGTGAACTTTGAGGATCGCTGCGCGCCCGGTCTTGTCCGGAAGGTTAACCACGACGCGCCGGTCGAAGCGTCCGGGGCGCAAGAGCGCTTTGTCGAGCACCTCCGGCTGGTTGGTCGCTGCCAGCACGATGATGCCTTCCCGGCTGGAGAAGCCGTCCATTTCGGTCAGGATTTGGTTCAAGGTTTGCTCCTGCTCGCTCGACCCGCCGATCGCGATCTGCCCACGCGCGCGACCGATGGCATCCAACTCGTCGATAAAGATGATTGCCGGCGCGTTCTTGCGGGCTTCCTTAAAGAGGTCTCGTACCCTCGCTGCCCCCACCCCCACGATCATCTCCACGAACTCCGCAGCGCTCATCGAGAAGAACGGTACGCCAGCCTCTCCCGCGACCGCCTTCGCCAGCAGCGTCTTTCCTGTGCCCGGCGCGCCCACCAGCAGCACGCCTTTCGGAGCGGCCCCGCCCAGGCGGGTGTACTTCGAAGGGTCCTTAAGGAAATCCACGATCTCGACCAGTTCGTTCTCGGCTTCATCAATACCCGCGACGTCGTCGAAGGTCACCTTCGTATCCTTCTCCTGATCGTAGCGGCGCGCTTTACTCTTGCCGATGCCCATGAGCCCGCCCCCCATGCCGCCCTGCTGCGCTGCCCGCCGAAACATCCAGACGTAAAAGGCGATGAAGAGCAGGGCGGGACCAAACCCGTAAAAAAACGTTGACCATGGGCTACTCTCTTCTTGGATGGGTTTGGCGCTGATCTCGACGCCGTTATCGATCAAAAATGCTTCCAAACCGGGGTCTACGAAGGAGGGCAACGTCGTTGTGAAATTACTTACCGTTTGCGGTTCGGCTCTGGGAGCGACATTTTTCTCAGTTGCTCGTTCTGGCGAGTCGCTCGACGTAGCGCTCTTTTCCGCTGCAGTTGGGTAAGTGACCGATGCTTTGAACCGGCCCATGATAGTCTCGCCCCGGCTGTAGATCGCCTCGACGTTGCCCTTGCCGACCTCTTCCTTGAAGAGGGTGTAGGGCACTGTCACGGGTGCTGCAGCACCCGGAAACAGGAACCGCATTAGCAAGTAGTTGGCGAGCAAGACGCCCACGAACCATAACCAGGTCTTGCTCGGCGGCATTTTCGCCTGCCCTCCACCCTTTGCCGCTGCCGGCTGGCCGCGCCCGGGTGTTGCGGAGTCGCCATTGCGTCGTGTCGGCTCTCCCGTCGAACTCATACTCACCTCCTCAGGCACGTGCCCTGACTAATAGCATGCAGAAATTCACGCAGAAACGATTGACGGCTATCACCTGTACCACTGCGAAACAATATCATTATCGAAATGACCACCGAACCCGGCGCGCTCCGTGGATTATCACCAAGCATTGTGCTACTCGCACATATTGAGAGAAGTTCAAGTATCTTGCTCGATCGGTTTATAGGTATAGGCTCGAGAGAGCCCGGCAGATCGGCCGCTCTTTCGATCAGGGGGATAAGTGAGGGCAAGCCTGACAGACCTAGGGGTTCGACATCCCAACGCAATGGTCGAATTCGTTTCTAAGCAACTCACTTCGCGAGGGGGCACCTATCGCTGTGGAATACCGCGTTGAGCTCGTAATTGACGCTGAAGCTGGTGCTGTTGCCGCTGCAGATGATGCTCTCGGGGGCACGACGCCGCGCGAGAATGCCCGAATTCGTTCAATTGGTAATGCTGGCTGCGCCGACTACTCATTTCGTCATGCTCGCCCAAACCATCCTGTACCGGGGTGCTGTGCTTTCCGTAGTCTGGCCTCATTTTGTCGCGCTGGCCGACATTGGGGCCGCGTTGTTCTCTCCGTTCCTGACTCGCTTTCGCAAGACAATAGGAACGATGGTATGAGGAATTTGTTCAACCACGAAAGGGTGATCAATGAAACTGACTATTGTATATACCACTGAAAACGCCGACATATTATATGTCGGTACGCTCAGTGCGTTGGGGTGCGAAGTGCCATGAGTGAATTTCGCATGCCATCGCTCGGCGCCGACATGCAATTCGGCACCATCGTCGATTGGCGCGTCAAACCGGGTGACGCGGTGAAACGCGGCGATGTGGTGGCGCTGGTGGAAACTGAAAAAGGTGTGATCGAAGTCGAGATCTTCGAAAACGGCGTCATTGAATCTCTCGTGGTCCAGCCAGGGCAGAAAGTTCCCGTCGGTGCAACTCTGGCGACATTGAGCGGTGACGGCAAGAAAGTCGAGGCGCCCCCGGCGAAGCCGGCGGCGATTTCACCGGCGCCGGCGGCGCCCGTGAAGGAAGAAGCGGCGCCGCTGAAAATTCCAATGGTGCCGGCGGCGGAACCATCCGTTCGTTTGCGCATTTCGCCGCTAGCTCGCAAGCGAGCGCAAGAAATTGGCATAGATTTAGCCCCTGTTATCGGCACGGGAGCCGACGGTTCGATTACCATCGCGGATGTCGAACGGGCGGCTGAAAGCGTCAAATCCACGGCACCGGCTGTTTCATCTGCAGTCGCCGTAGGGAAGGGTTTGGATCTTACAGCGATGCGCCGGGTGATCGCCGCGGCGATGGCGCGCTCGAAGCGGGAAATCCCGCATTATTATCTGGCGACGACCCTGGACATGCGCAAATCTTTAGACTGGCTCGCCGCGGAAAATGGCAAGCGTACGGTGACCAAGCGATTGCTCTACTCGGCGCTGCTGATTCGCGCGGTGGCCTTGGCGCTACGCGACACGCCGGAGCTGAACGGTTTCTGGATCAATGACGGATTCAAAGCCGGCGAAGGGATTCACATCGGTGTGGCGATTTCATTGCGCCAGGGCGGCTTGATCAATCCGGCGATCCATGACGTCGATAAAAAGAATCTGGATGAGCTGATGGAAAGCATGCTCGATCTGGTCAACCGCGCGCGCACCGGTCGCTTGCGCAGCTCAGAGCTATCCGATGGCACGATCACCGTGACCAATCTCGGCGAGCAAGGCGTCGAGAGCGTCTTCGGCGTGATCTACCCGCCGCAAGTGGCGCTGGTCGGTTTCGGCAAACTCATCGAACGGCCAGTCGCAGCGAACGGCATGCTCGGCGTCCGTCCAATGATCGAAGCAACGCTCGCCGCCGATCATCGCGTCAGCGACGGCCATCGCGGCGGTCGCTTTCTGCTTGCCATTGATCGCTTGATGCAGGAGCCGGAGAAGCTGTGAAAAAGATCGAAAATTGATGCTTGAGGATCGAGGATGGATTGAATGTGCGCACCCAGGCAATGAACGGAAAACTTGTCGTGGCCTTGGCGCTGTTCGTTATTGTGCTCGTGGCGGCCAGGTCTTTCTCGGTCGATGCGGATTCGACTGCGCTTGGCTATTTGAAGACTCATATCGCGACCTTGCAGCAGGTGCTTACCGATCCGAAGTTGGCCGATCATACGCATCAGGCGGAGCGTCGAAAACTGGAGCGGTTGATTCTGCAGCAACTCTTTGACTTCCACGAGATGGCGCGCCGCTCGCTCGGCGCCGACGCGCGCAAGTATGAGGATCGGATGAGGGAATTTACGCCGCTTTTTATTGATTTTCTTGAACATGTGTACGTCGGCGAGTTGGAAGAGAACGGCGACGCGAAGATACAATATGTCAGGGAACTCATCGTGGGCGATAAAATTGTTGAGATTGATACTAAGACGAAATTGCGCGACGGCAGTGAGTACAGCGTGGATTATAGGCTGATGTTGAGTCCGGCAGGATGGCGCGTGTAAGACGTGATCGTTGGGGGCATCAGTCTGGTCGATAATTACCGCGCTCAATTCGAGCGCATCTTGCGCAAGAAAACATTCGACGAACTCTTGCAGGATCTGCGGGAGAAAAAACAACAGTTCAGCTAATCGGCGGGAAATAACCAGCCATCAGCAAAGCTATGAATGCACTGAATGAAACCGCATTGAAAGAAACCTTGCTACGCGTGCTGAGCGGGATCGCGCCGGAAGTCGACGGCGCGTCGATCGATCCGGCCAAAGATTTGCGCGATCAGATCGACATCGATTCCGTTGACTTTTTGAATTTTGTGATCGGACTGCACAAGGAACTCGGCGTCGAGATTCCCGATGCCGACGTTTCCAAACTAGTCACCTTGGACGGATGCGTTGCCTACTTGATGTCGAGAGTTCAATAGGGAACGAGAACTCAGGCGGACCGAGTCAGCAAAGCCATTGAACCCCATAACTCCAGCGTTTTCATGCGTGGTCTCGTTATGATTATTGGTCCACGCTCCTGACGATCAACAGCGATCAAGTCTGCAGCCCGGCCAGAGCAGATCAGAGTCCCTGAAAGTTCGGCCATTCAGGTTAAGAACTTTCAGAGGATTCGCAATGCCTTCCTCGGTGTCACCTCATCCCGAACAAATGTCTCAAATGTGAGATTTTTTCGCTGTGATCGAGAGGACACAGCATTGCCCGCGTTAAGCGGGACCGAGTGCTGACAACGAGAACTCGTGAAATGGCCAAGTGCGGGCGAAACTCAAACCTGAGAATTTGCTTAGGCGGGTTTTTGCACGGATGCAAAACACTGCCGCGGTGGCCTTTAATCACGACTCCTTTGAGCTAGAAGTTCGTCTTAAAATTTTGCCCAACAGCAAAGGATGAAGTTGCAGTTAAATCCCCGTCGATCCTCTTTTTTACGGGGAATCTTATCAGAAGGTCTTAAAACCCCTCTTTGGAAACGAGAGGTAGGGGAGATTCTCTTCAGCGAAGTTCTGGGCCAGGACACCAGCTTCCTCGGCCGTTTCATCCGTTCCGAACGGTGGCATGAATTATGTGTAAGAGAACTTGTGGGCGCGGCGATCAATAAGGGAGGATAGGTGACGCTGAAGGACTTCTTTCCTTTATAAATCAATCAGAACGCCACTCCCCCAAGAGAATCCGACACCGGCTGGTGTGAAGTTCATGCTGCCGAACCAGTGGATATCTTTAGCAGGCCCAGCCTGCGCAAAATTTGTCCAAGACAATGGGGTCAAACAAATGACGATCCGCTGCTCAACATTTCAGGCGCCAGAGTAGCGTTCGCTTCGGAATGGCAACTACGCTTGCAAATTAGACCAGTTGCCGAGCTAGCGATGGGGAACGTTGAAGCGAACTGGAAGCATTAGTCATGAAACAATTCACGGTCGTTGCTGCGCTATCGGTTGTCATTGCTATTTCGTTTAACGCCCCAGCCGGAGCGCAGGACGCTCCCTCTTCAAATCCTTACTCAGGTGATTTCTGGACACGCTCCAGCCTTAGCGGCGATTGGGGTGGTATGCGCAGCGCGATCTGGCCGCGAAGGGCGTAACCATTGATATGAACCTAACGCAGGCCGGGCAGGGCATCGTCCACGGTGGCAAGGATACGGGGTGGCAGTACGTCGGCGGGCGCGGAAATATCACCCTTAACTTGGATTCCCACAAGCTCGGATTGTGGCCGGGCGGGTCTCTGACGGTCGAAGCCGAGGGGAATTTTATTCCACAGGATAATGTCCTTAAATCCATCAACGGCAAGAGTGGCGCTCTGATGCCGGTGAACAGCAGTCAGCTTTATCCGATGCCCGCCGGTGACAACTTTAATCTTCCACAATTGAGTTTCACGCAGTCCGTCTCACCCTACGCCAGCTTGCTCATCGGCAAGCTCGATACCACCTCCGGCGATGCCAATGAATTCGCTCACGGCAAGGGCGATATGCAGTTCATGAACCTGGCATTTAACTTCAATCCCGTTCCGCTTGTGACGATCCCTTACTCGACGCTCGGCACAGGGCTAATGCTCTTCCCGACCAAGGACCCGCGGCAAGCGATCGTGAACTTTCTAGTTCTTCAAACCAACGGCCAGGCGAGCCGCAGCGGGTTTGCCGATCTGGACGCCAACAAAATGACCTTTGCCGGCGAAGGCCGAGTGATGACCAACTTTTTTGGCCTCACCGGCCATCAGCTTCTCGGTGCGACCTTTTCGAACCGCAAATTCACGTCGATCGACCAAAACGTCCGTTTCATTTTCGAGAACGGCGCCTTCGAAGGGAAGAAGGGCTCGTGGAACGTTTATTACAACTTCGATCAGTATCTCTACGAGCCAAAGAAAGGATCGGGCGAAGGAATCGGAATCTTTGGACGTTTCGGCGCCTCGGACGGCAATCCCAACTTCATGCAATTTTTTTACAGCTTTGGACTTGGCGGCAAGGGCGTGATCCCGCGGCGTGGAAACGACGGCTACGGACTGGGCTTTTACTTTCTTGATGTCAACAATCCCGAGCTCCAGGGTCTGTTTCGAAGCACCAAACTATTGCGTGACGAGTATGGTTTCGAAGCTTTCTACAACATCGCCATTGCGCCCTGGCTGCAGTTGACGCCGGACATACAGATCGTCCGGGGGGCGCAGAAAAACAAAATCACGCTCGGCAGCGGTCCTCTGGGCGTACCGTTCATCGCCAGCAAACGGAGCATCGGAACAGCGACAATCCTCGGGCTGCGGTTGAAGGTGGTGTTCTGAGTGTCGTGTGTCGAGGCGCGAGCACGAAAAACTAAGTGGAGGGAAATCATGGAGCCCAAAGATAAAGCGGAGCCGTCTAGTTTCGATGCGCACAACCCATACGGTTCGCCGCCAGGCAGCGGCGTCTCGATGCCGCCTTATTATCTGCCGACGCCATCGGTCAAGAACAAGAACAACTATTTTCCACAGAGCGAGCCGCTCGGTTCGGACGAGATGCGCATCATCTTCATGGGCAGCAATCCCTGGCCGCCGCGGCTCACACAGGCCAGCACCTGCATCATGGTCGAACTGGGCGCGAGTAAGCGGCTCTTCTTTGACTTCGGCCCAGGCTGTACGCGCAACATCATCGGTAACCAAGTGCCGGTGCCGGAGATCAACGACATCTTCATCACCCACCTGCACATCGACCACTACGGTGATCTGCCCTATCTGTGGCAATTCGCCCCGTTCAATGGGCGCTGGAAGCCCCTAAGGGTCGTCGGGCCATCAGGCCGCACGCCCGAAATGGGTACCCGGGCGATGTGCGAGCACATGAAAAAGATGGGCGCCTGGACTTCGGCATGGGCGGTAGGACCGATGGCGGACGGCTATGAGATCGAGGTCAATGAGTTCGATTTCAGAGACGACGGCGGCGTCTGCTACGACAAGGACGGCGTGAGGGTGACCCACTGGCGGCGCTCGCACGGCGTGGACGGCGCTTCCGCCTACCGGCTCGATTGGAATGGACTTTCCTTCGTCTGGACCGGCGACGGCAAGCCCGATCAGCTCACCGCCCAATACGCCAAAGGCGTGGACGTCTTCGTCACCGAGATGGCAATCGACATGGTCAACCTTTGGGCGCTGAAGCAGGGCGTGCCTCCCATGATGGGAGCCATGACAATCGACAATTTTCACACGCCGCATTACGGCGTTGGCTACCTGTCCAACTTGGTTCAGCCACGCCTGGCGATGGCCACGCACGTCTCCTACGATCGTGAGCTGATCGGCGAGATGTTGGCTGGCGTGCGCATGCACTACAAGGGCATGTTCGCCTTCGGCATCGATCATACGGTTGTCAATGTGACCAAGGATCGCCTTTGGATACGCGAGGCCGCGCTCCCGGAAACGACCAACACCGCCCGTCCGAGCATGGAGTGGCTGATTGAGAACAACTTCGGCGGCAAGCTTCCAACAGAAATGACGATTAAAAATCCGGTATTGCCCAATCAGGAGCAGTCGGTCCGTGACCTCGAGTTTGATCCTGCGCTCTTCACGCCCAAAGATCAGATGCGGCCCTCGGCCCGCGCCTCTCTCTGGCCTGCGGAGGCGAAGATCAACCCGGCGCAACTTTTGGGCGGCGCACCGGCGAGTAAGTAAAGAAGGTCCGCGCATGGATTTCATTGATCACGATCTTGCGGCCGGTCCGGCTCCGGTTCCGATGACTATCCTCACGGGCTTTCTCGGCGCCGGCAAGACGACCCTGCTCAACCGAATACTCAACGGCAATGACGGCCTGAAGATCGCGGTGCTGGTCAATGACTTCGGCGCGATCAACATTGATGCGCAACTTGTTGTGAGCGTTGACAACAATGTCATCAGCCTTGCTAACGGCTGCATCTGCTGCACTATCCGAGACGATCTAGTGGCGACCGTGATGGAAACGATCAACCGAGCCGAGCGGCCGGAGTACATTCTCCTCGAAGCCAGCGGCGTCGCCGAGCCCTCCTCTATTGCGATGACCTTCAACAATCCGGTCTTTGGCGAAAGCATTCGGCTGGACAGTATTCTGTGCGTTGTCGATGCAGAACAAGTGTTCACCGCGCCGGAGTTGATGGAACTCAAGATTTTTCAAATGGCGTGCGCCGACATGGTGATCTTGAACAAAGTGGACCTCGTGGACGGCGAGCAGATCACGAAGATCGAAAAATGGCTCGACAGTCGCTTCCACCATTACCGGCTTATCGAAGCGAGCCGGGGCGACGTGCCGCTTGCCGTCCTCGTGTCGGCCGGCTGTTTCGACCCGGCAAGGTTTGATGACTCGGACGAACGCGGCTGTACGAAATCAAACTGCGAACTCGACCCACTCAATCTTGAGCACACAAAAGCCTTCAGCACCTGGAGCTACGAGTGCGATCAGCCGATTTCCCTAGAGGCGCTGCGTCAGGCGCTGGCGAAGCTGCCGGCGCCCATCTACCGGGCCAAGGGCGTGATCTACACGGGCGACGCGCCGGAACATCGCGCCGTGCTGCAAATGGTGGGCAGGCGCGTGGACATTTCGCTGATTGACAGATGGGGAGAGCGCACGCCGCGCACTCAAATCGTGGCGATCGGAGCGGCGGGGGCAATTGATGATCAGGAGTTGCGCGCCCGCTTGGAGCAGTGCGTGGGCAGCCGCTGCGAATGAGGTGGGGGAAACTTGGAATACCCGGGGCTTAACCGACTGAGGGCAAACGCAGGGAGCGAAGGCGATAAAGCATGAAGGCAGGGTTTATAGCATCGGACGAGGTCAGCGAGAAGTCCGCGCTGGATGCAACGTCGACCGATCGTCGCCTCGGCCGGATCGATGCGAGGCGCTGGCTTGCGCTCTCTATTGTATGTTTGCTCTACGCATTTGCGCGCGCCGCGATGGCGGAGCCGCTGCCGTCCTGGAATGATGGTCCCGCCAAGCAGGCGATCGTCAAGTTTGTCACCGAAGTCGCTGCGGAAGGCGCTCCGAGCTTCGTTCCGCCGGGCGATCGCATCGCCGTCTTCGATAACGACGGCACGCTCTGGTCGGAGCAGCCGTTCTACTTCCAGGGCATGTTCGTGCTTGATCGTATCAAGGCGATGGCGCCGCAACACCCGGAATGGAAGGAGCGGGAGCCGTTCAAATCGATCCTCGCCGGAGATGTAAAAACTGCGCTCGCCGGTGGCGAAACAGCACTAGCCGAAATGATGGTGGCGACCCACTCCGGCATGACGACCGATGAATTCGAAGCACAAGTGGTGGAGTGGCTCGCGACGGCGCGTCATCCGCGCTTCCAACGGCCGTACACCGACCTTGTCTATCAGCCGATGCTCGAGTTGCTCGCGTATCTGCGCGACAACGGCTTCAAGACATTTATCGTGTCGGGCGGCGGCATCGAGTTTATGCGGCCTTGGACACAGAAGATCTATGGCATCCCGCCGGAACAAGTGATCGGCAGCCAGGGCAAGCTCGCGTTCGAGGTGCGCGACGGCAAGCCCGTGCTCGTGAAGCTGCCGCAGATCGATCTCCTCGACGACAAGGCGGGCAAGCCGGTCGGCATCCAGAAGCACATCGGGCGTCGTCCGCTGGCTGCATTCGGCAACTCGGACGGCGACCTCGAGATGCTGCAATGGACGATGGCTGGACCCGGCGCGCGCTTTGCGCTGCTCATCCATCATACCGACGGCGAGCGCGAGTGGGCGTACGACCGCAAGTCGAACATCGGCGCGCTCGACAAGGCATGGGACGAAGCGCAGGCGAAGGGCTGGACCGTCGTCGACATGAAGCGCGACTGGAAGAAAGTTTTCACTTTCGAGTAGCGCGGACCGAGAAAGCACAGATGTTTGGGATTCAGGAAGTGTTGTCTGGCATCTGGAACGAACTGGGCGCGCAGGCGAGCTGTCCAGTCGAGTGGCGATTATTCGACCCAAAGAAGGATGTTGATCTCACCGATTATGTGAAAGGAGACTGCAATGGCGAAATCGACCAAACCTAACATTCTCGTCATTTGGGGTGACGACATCGGCATCTGGAACCTCTCGTGCTACAGCCGCGGCATGATGGGGTACCAGACTCCCAACATCGATCGCATCGCCCGGGAAGGGATGTTGTTCACCGATTCCTACGGCGAGCAGAGCTGCACGGCGGGTCGCGCCGCGTTCATTACCGGACAAAGCGTCTATCGTACAGGTCTTTCGAAAGTCGGTGCACCCGGCATGGACGTCGGCCTGCAGGCGGAAGACCCGACGATCGCCGAGTTGCTGAAGGCGCAAGGCTACGCGACCGGTCAGTTTGGCAAGAACCACTTTGGGGACTTGAACAAGTATCTGCCGACAGTGCACGGCTTCGACGAATTCTTCGGCAACCTCTATCACCTCAACGCCGAAGAAGAGCCCGAGGATCCGGACTATCCGGACCCGCAGCAGTTCCCGAAGTTCAGGGCGGCCTACGGTCCGCGCGGCGTGTTGCGTTGCTGGGCGACAGGCAAGGATGACCTTACGGAGCAACCGCGCTGGGGCCGGGTCGGAAAGCAAAAGATCGAAGACACCGGACCGCTGACCCGAAAACGGATGGAGACGTGCGACGACGAGTTTGTTGCAGCGGCGAAAGATTTCATTACCCGTCAGCACCAGGCCGGCAAGCCGTTCTTCTGCTGGGTAAACACCACACACATGCACCTTCGCACCCACACCAAGCCGGAGAGCATCGGTCAGGCAGGCCGCTGGCAATCGCCCTATCACGACACGATGGTTGACCACGACAAGCAGGTGGGCGAGCTGCTCGATCTCCTCGACCAGCTCGGCATCGCCGAAGACACGTTCGTTATGTACAGCACCGATAACGGGCCGCACATGAACAGTTGGCCCGATGGCGCCATGACTCCGTTCCGCAGCGAGAAAAACACCAACTGGGAAGGAGCTTTCCGCGTACCGCTGCTGGTGCGCTGGCCGGGCAAAGTTCCGGCCGGCGTCGTCACCAACGAAATCGTCCAGCATCACGACTGGCTGCCGACGTTTCTCGCGATGGCTGGAGAGCCCGACATCAAACAGAAACTTCTGCGGGGCTACGAAGCGGCGGGCAAGAAGTTCAAGGTGCACATCGACGGCTACAACCTGCTGCCTTTCCTCACCGAGAAGGGAACGCAGAGTCCGCGCAAGGGGTTCATCTATTTCAACGACGACGGCGACCTGGTCGCCGTGCGCTTCGACAACTGGAAGGTCGTCTTCATGGAACAGCGGCGCGCGGGAACGTTGGGGGTGTGGTCAGAGCCGTTCGTGCTGTTGCGGTTGCCCAAGCTATTCAACTTGAGAACGGACCCGTTCGAGCGCGCCGATATGACCTCGAACACCTATTACGACTGGTTCCTGTCCAAGTTGTACATGATCGGAGCGGCCGGTGCGATCGTCGAGGAATTCCTGGCGACGTTCAGGGCTTATCCGCCGCGGCAAAAGGCGGCGACGTTCACCATCGACCAGGCGCTCGAAAAAATGAAGGAGGCGCTGAGCGGTGCCCATCACTGAGGCGTCCAGTCCACACATCACAGCGAAATCGGATCCGGACCGAATCTCGGTCGAGCTGTCATCACGCCGCACCGGCATGTCGTTTCAGCGGACGCGAATGGCCGCGGACCGAACGCTCATGGCGGTGATTCGCACGTCGTTGTCGCTGATCGGCTTCGGATTCACGATCTTCCAGGTTTTTCAAAAGCTGGTGGAGGCGGACCTCCTGAAGCGCGCGCAGGCGCCACGCAATTTTGGCGTGGCGCTGGTGCTACTCGGCATCACCATGCTCGTCCTCGGCATCGTCTATCACGGCCAATTCATGCTCGCACTGCGACGGGAACGACAACAAATGCGAGCGGAGGGGTTGATCCATGGCGAGAGCCGATTTCCGGTGTCGATGACGCTGATTGTCGCCGTCCTGTTGCTGCTGATCGGTCTGTTGGCGATCGTCAGCATGGTTTTTAGCGTGGGACCGTTCGATTAGAGCAAGAGAGGGACGCCCATACGGAAGAGGAGTAAAGCCTATGGCATTAGAGAATACGCTGCCTGCCTTTCATGTGATGGCCAAACCGACAGGCTCGAAGTGCAATCTCGATTGCGCCTACTGCTTCTATCTAAAAAAGGAGCAGATGTATCCCGACAGCTCTTTTCGGATGTCCGACGACGTAATGGAGCAGTACATCCGCCAGACGATCGACGGGCATCGGACGACGAATGTGACGATCGCATGGCAGGGCGGCGAGCCCACGCTCATGGGGCTGGAGTTTTTTCGGCGCGCCATGGAAGTGGAGAAAAAGTACGCTAAGCCGGGAATGCAAATCGAGAACACCTTTCAGACCAACGGCGTTTTGCTGGATGAAGAGTGGTGCAGGTTTTTCCGTGAGCATAATTTTCTTATCGGCTTGAGCGTTGATGGCCCGCGCCATCTGCACGACACTTATCGCTACGACAAAGGCGGCGCCGGCACGTTCGACAAAGTGCTACGGGCAGCGCGGCTGATGCAGGAGCACAAAGTCGAATTCAACGTGCTTTGCACGGTCAACTCGGTGAACAGCGTGCACCCATTGGAAGTCTATCGTTTTTTTCGCGACGAGCTCGGCGCGCGCTATCTTCAGTTAATTCCGATCGTCGAGCGCGAGAACAACACGGGGCATCAGGAAGGCACGCGCATCACCGACCGCTCCGTGCGCCCAGAGCAATGGGGCAAGTTCCTGATCGCAATCTTTGATGAATGGGTGCGGCGCGATGTCGGCATCATGTTTGTCCAGTTCTTCGATGCGGTGCTGGCGTCGTACGTGCGCGGTTACTCGACCATCTGTGTTTTGCAGCCGACCTGCGGAGAGGGCGTCGCACTCGAACACAACGGCGACCTGTACTCCTGCGATCATTATGTCGAACCAAAGCACAGTCTGGGCAATATCCAAGACAGCCCGATCGAAACCCTGGTCTCATCCGAAAAGCAACGCGCGTTTGGCCAGGATAAATCGAGTTCGCTGCCGCAGTACTGCCGCAAGTGCGAGTTCCTGTTTACCTGTCACGGCGAATGCCCAAAAAACCGTGTGCTCACGACGCCTGACGGAAATCCGGGCCTCAATTGGCTCTGCGCTGGATTAAAGGCTTTTTACGCGCACACCGAACGGCCGATGCGCATCATGGCCGAGTTGTTAAAGCGCGGGCGCTACGCGGATGAGATCATGCCGATACTCGCGGCCGAAGAGGCGACAAAGCTGAAAAAAGCGTTTGCTTCTAGCGGACGAAACGATCCGTGTCCCTGTGGCAGCGGAAGAAAATTCAAACGGTGTCACGGGCGGGGAAGTGTCGAGGGTCGAGTCGTGAGCGCGAGGAATGACGAGGGTCGGGTGACGGATGGGTAAAACAGCCTAGCGACGCGTCGAGGAATTGACAGGAATCGAGTCCTCTCAAGCCGCGACCCTCGTCACACGTTTCGGTGTATCGCTAGTTGATTCTTTACAGAGAGGAGAATTCCAATATGGCTAGTGAAACAGATAAGAAAGACCGTTCTCATCTGCCGATACCGAGTCGGGAGCGGACGGGTCCGATCGTTTATGATGCAAAAGATCCGGAGGCCACGTCTCCGAGGATCGAGCGACTGCGTCCACCGGCGGGCGCTCCCAACGTCCTGATCGTCTTGATCGACGACGCGGGGTTCGGCTCCTCCAGCGCGTTTGGCGGTCCTTGCCAGACACCGAACGCGGAGAAACTCGCGGCCGGCGGGCTGAAGTACAACCGCTTTCACACCACCGCCCTCTGCTCGCCGACACGGCAGGCATTGCTGACCGGCCGCAATCACCACTCCTGTGGCATGGGCGGCGTCACGGAGATCGCCACTGGCCATCCGGGTTATAGCTCGGTGCTGCCCAACACCATTGCGCCGCTTGCGAAAACGCTGAAGCTCAATGGCTATTCCACTGCGCAGTTTGGCAAGTGCCATGAGGTGCCGGTGTGGGAGACGAGCCCGGTCGGACCGTTCGATCAGTGGCCTACGGGCGGCGGCGGATTCGAGTACTTCTATGGCTTTCTTCGCGGCGAGACCAACCAGTGGTACCCGACTCTCTATGAAGGTACCACACCCGTTGAGCTGAAGAGGACGCCCGAAGAAGGCTACCACTTGATGGAGGACATGACCGATAAGGCGATTGCCTGGATCGGGCAGCAGAAAGCGCTCGCGCCCGACAAACCGTTCTTCGTCTACTTCGCGCCCGGCGCGACCCATGCCCCGCATCATGTCCCCAAAGAGTGGGCCGACAAGGACAAGGGCAAATTCGATCAGGGCTGGGACAAGCTGCGCGAGGAGACGTTCGCCCGGCAGAAAAAGCTCGGCGTCATCCCGGAGAACTGCCAGCTCACCAAGCGCCATGAGGAGATCCCAGCTTGGGAGGACATGCCTGAGGCATTGAAACCCGTATTGCGCCGGCAGATGGAAGTCTATGCGGGTTTCCTCGAATATACGGATCACCACGTCGGTCGGCTGTTCGATGCCGTGGAAAAACTTAACATTATGGATGACACGCTCATCTACTATATCATCGGCGACAACGGCGCGTCTGCCGAGGGCACGATCAAAGGCACGTTCAACGAGATGCTCGGTTTCAACGGCCTGGCCAACATCGAGTCTCCTGAATTCCTCGCGTCGCGAATCGATAAGTTGGGCGGGCCGGAGTCCTACAACCACTACGCGGTGGGCTGGGCGCATGCGATGGGTACGCCCTACCAGTGGACCAAGCAGATCGCTTCGCACTGGGGCGGCACGCGCAACGGAACCATCCTCCACTGGCCGAAAGGCATCAAGGCTAAGGGAGAGATCCGCTCGCAGTTTCACCATGTGATCGACGTCGCGCCAACGATCCTAGAGGCGGCGGGGCTAGCCGAGCCGATCTCGGTTGATGGCATCCAGCAGCGGCCGATCGAGGGCGTGAGCATGCTCTACTCGTTCAACGACAAGAATGCGGCCGAGCGGCATGAGACGCAGTACTTCGAGATGGCCGGCAACCGCGGCATCTATCACAAGGGCTGGACTGCGGTGACGAAGCACGCAACCCCCTGGCTACTCCTCGGACAGGATACAGTCCCGCTCGACGACGACGTCTGGGAGCTCTACGACACCACCAAGGACTGGAGCCAGGCGAACGACCTGTCGAAGCAGATGCCGGAGAAGCTCCACGAGCTGCAGCGCCTCTGGTTGATCGAGGCGACACGCTACAACGTCTTGCCGCTCGACGACCGGCGCGCCGAGAGGTTCAACTCGGACCTCGCTGGGCGCCCGGTGCTCATCAGGGGCAAGACTCAGCTCCTCTTCCCTGGTATGGGGCGCCTCACGGAGAACTGCGTCCTCAACCTCAAGAACAAATCGCACTCCGTCACGGCCGGGATCGTGGTCCCGCAGGACGGCGCCGAGGGCGTGATCATCGCCCAGGGCGGAAACATCGGCGGCTGGAGCCTGTACGCGAAGGATGGCCGGCTCAAGTACTGCTACAACTTCGGTGGCGTGCAATGGTTCTACGTCGAGGGCCAGAACCGCATTCCCGCGGGCGAACACCAGGTTCGGATGGAGTTCGACTACGCCGGCGGCGGTCTCGGCAAGGGCGGCAAGGTGAAGCTGTACACCGATGGCAAACGGGTTGGCGAGGGAGACATCCCCGCGACCCTGTCGATGCTCTACTCGGTGGACGAGAGCTGCGACGTCGGCGAGGACAGCGGAGCGCCGGTTTCGCCGGACTACGGTCCACGAGGCAACGGCTTCAACGGCCGCATCAAGGGCGTGCAGCTCGATATCTCAAGTGCAGAGAGCGTGGATCACCTCGTCAAGGCTGAGGATGCGATCCGCATCGCACTGGCGCAGCAATGAAGCAATTCACGAGGTGCGTGTCGAGTGTCCAGTGACGAGAGAATCCTGAAGATGTTGGCTGTGATCACACGTCGCAGGGGGAGGAAGATTTCATGGAGCCCGTCCTCGACAAGACCTGGAAACCTAACGACTTCGAGCGGGTGCAGTGAACGTGAAAGAGGGAAGTTGCTTTCGCTTGCCGCAATTTGACGTGGCAGAGGAGGACTGAATGAAACCGGCACTTAGGATAACTGACGAAATCCCGGCATCCATCATTACGCCGGACAGGGTCGAGACGCGGCTGGGCACGTTGAAGTTCTTCGACGGCTTCCCTGATGAGGCGACCGTGCAGAAAGTCTACGACAATCTCGACTTCCAGCGTGGCGTCCAGGGCTTCCTCACCGCCCTCCCGGCGGCCGCGCTCTCTGCGATGCGCACGGGCATTCGCACCTTCGGCCCGGACAACCAGACGGTGCTCATCGCCGAGTCGCTGCTGGATTCGCGCACGCTGTGGGGTATGGCGAACACCGAGACCGTCTATACCCTTGACTGGCTCGACACCAAGGACGGCCCGCTGGTAATCGAGGTGCCGCCCCACGTGCTCGGCTTCATCAACGATTTCTGGGGGCGCTACGTCACCGACGTGGGCAACGCCGGCCCGGACCGGGGCCAGGGTGGCAAATACCTGCTGCTGCCGCCCGGCTACACCGGCGCGGTGCCTGGCGCTTACTTCGTCGTTCGCTCCCGCACTTACGGGAACATTGGGGGCTTTCGCGGCTTCCTCGTGAATAGCAAGACGGGACCGGCGGTTGAGAGCATCAAGCAGCACTTCCGCGTCTACCCGCTGGCCCGTGCGGAGAATCCGCCCGGGACGACCTTCGTCGACATCTCCCGCGGCGCGTTCAACATGATCCCCGCCAATGACGTGACGTTCTTCGACGAGGGCAACTCTGTTGTGCAGGAAGAGCCGCTCGAGGCCACCGACCCGGAGACGCGCGGGCTGCTCGCCGCCATCGGCATCCGGAAGGGCGAACCGTTCGCGCCCGACGACCGGCTACGGCGCATCCTCGCCGAGGCGGCGACCGTCGGCAACGCCACCGCCCGCACCATCGTCTTCCGCACGCGCGACCAGACCGCCTACTACTACCCGGATAGCGCCTGGAAGATGCTCTGGATCGGCAACGACTACGAGTTCTCGCCGGGCGGAGTATTGAACCTCGATGCGCGGACGCTTCTATTCTACATCGGTGAAGGGGTTAGTCCGGCGATGACGGTGAAGATGGTGGGCATCGGCTCGCAGTACGCCTGGACCGAGCGCGACGCCACGGGTCAGTACCTCGACGGCGGCAAGACCTATCGACTGCACCTGCCGGCGGGCATCCCGGCCAAGGACTTCTGGTCGGTGATCGTCTACGACCCGCAGACGCGCTCGATGCTGCAGACCGACCAGCGCTTCCCGAGCCTCAGCAGCCAGAAGGAGGGCACCACCATGAACCCGGACTCCTCGGTGGACGTTTACTTCGGCCCTTCACCGCCGCCCGGCACTGAGGCCAACTGGGTGCAGACCATCCCCGGCAAGGGCTGGTGGGTCGGCCTGCGGCTCTACGGCCCGCTGGAGCCCTGGTTCGACCAGACCTGGCGGCCCGGCGAGATAGAACTGGTCCAATGACCGAGGAGGGTCGAGTGACAAGGTAAGGGATTCGGAGAGTGGAGGGGCACTCAGGCTGGGTGGAAGCCTTGGCTCTACGGGCTGCTTGAGCACAAGGCCTGGAAACCGAACGACTTCGAGCGGGTGCAGTGAAGGTGGAAGAAGGAAGTTGCTTTCGCTTGCCGCAAATCAACGCGGCGCAGGAGGACTGAATGAAACCGGCACTTAAGATGTCAGTCGCGGACACCGCGCAGACCCGCGAAGAAATTGCCCGCCTCACCGAGGACGAACTCCACACGCTCACCAAAGAAGCCTTTTTCTGGGGTATGCATCCGGTCGCCATCTACGAGCTACGCTACGTCCTCACCCAGTTGAAGGGCCGGCCCAGCTACGCTGGCGACGGCCGTATGCATTGGGATCGCCGCCCGCGCTCGGCGGCGGAGAAGAGCGCCACCACTCCCAACGCGACGACACTCTACGGTATGGGGTTCTTCGACCTGCGGAGTGAGCCGGTAATCGTCGCGACTCCGGCCGTTCCGGACCGCTACTTCAGCGTCCAGGCGTGTGATCAGTACCCGCGCTGGTTCATGACGGTCGGCAACCAGTTCACCGGCCGGGATGCGCAGCAGTTCCTGATCGTCGGCCCGGATTTCGAGGGGCCATACCCGCGCGGCTTCGCTGCGGTTCACATCTATCCGTCGCCGTCGAACTGCGTTCTCGTCGCCGCACGCTACGCGCTGAAGAGCAATGAGCCCGACGAGATCGCGGCGGTCAACCGCCTGATGGATCAGACGACGATCGCGCCGTTGAGCTTCTGGGAGGCGAATGGCCGCAAGCCGGTCCGTGCCGAGGATCAGCCGGTCGTCGAGCCCGGCTATGCCGCGATCCCGCGCATGGCCGGTCTGGTCGAGATCGCCTCCACCCTGACAGGCATCGATCTCCTGCAGCTGGTCAGTCTGGTGCTCAACGATCCGACGATGACGCTTCGGGTGGACTCGGCAAAGGAGATCGCGACCCTCCGGCGGATCGCCCGACTGGGGCTCGCGCCCGGGAACGTCTTCGACCCCGCCTGGCTGAGCGACGCGCAGAAGCAGGTCGTGGAGGCCGCGTTCACCGAGGCCAAACACGAGAGCGTCCGCCACTTCGAGGCATCGCGGTTCAACAAGAATGGTTGGCGTTTGTGGATCGGCGTCACCGAAGACATCAACGACTACGTCAAGCAGGGCTACTACGGCCTCTGGGCCATAGCGACGCCTGTCCCCGTGCGCTCGCACTCGGGCGCGTTCGGCTATGTCGACACCGACGATCAGCCGTTTACCGGCACATCGAAGTACACCCTCACCTTCGACCTGAACGACCTGCCGCCGGTCACCGAATTCTGGGAGCTGCCGCTTTACGATGAGGGCGGCTACTTCGTCGACAACGAGATCGACCGCTACTCGATCAACAGCTACATGCTCGAGCGCGGCGACCTTCAGAGCGCGGACGGCAAGCTGGTGATTTACATCCAGCACGAGAAACCGACCGACCCGAATCAGCTCCGGAACTGGCTTCCAGCGCCCGAAGGCAGCTTCCACTTCGCCTTCCGCTACTACGGTCCGATGTCCGGCCTGCTCGACGGCAGCTACGACATGCCCGGCATCGTGCGCACGCCGAGCCATTCCGGGCGGCAAACTGCATGAAGTGAGGAATATGGCTGCGATCGACGCAGCTTCGTATGAAAGTCAGGATGAAAGGAGCTCAACATGGCAGTCGAAACCGACAAAATCCAACGTTCAATTTTACCAATTCCGGACCGAACGAATGTGCGCCTGACGACCTACGACGCCAAGGATCCCAACACGAAATTCCCGCCCATCGAGCCGCTGCGCCCGCCGAAGGGCGCGCCCAACGTGCTCGTCGTGATGCTCGATGACGTAGGCTTCGGTGCTTCGAGCGCGTTTGGTGGTCCAGTCAACATGCCGACAGCTGAGCGATTGGCGGCCGGCGGGCTCAAGTACACGCGGTTTCACACGACCGCGCTGTGCGCCCCGACGCGCCAAGCGCTGCTTACGGGCCGCAATCATCATTCGGTAGGCATGGGCTGCATTACCGAGATGGCCACCTCCTCACCGGGGTACACTTCGTTGCGGCCCAACAACAAGGCGCCGCTCGCGGAGATCCTCAAGCTGAACGGCTACGCCACTGCGCAGTTCGGCAAGTGTCATGAGGTGCCCACTTGGCAGACGAGTCCAGCGGGACCGTTCGATCAATGGCCCACGGGCGGCGGCGGATTCGAGTATTTTTATGGCTTCATCGGCGGCGAATGCAATCAGTATGAGCCGGAGCTGTACGAAGGAACGACGCCCGTCACGCCGCCAAGGGCGGCCGAAGAAGGATACCACCTGACCGAGGACTTGGCTGACAAGGCGATCAACTGGGTGCGCCAGGAGAAGGTGTTGATGGGCGACAAGCCCTTCTTTATGTATTTCGCGCCGGGCGCGACGCACGCGCCGCACCATGTGCCGAAGCAATGGGCGGACAAGTACAAAGGCAAGTTCGACCACGGTTGGGACAAACTGCGCGAAGAAACTTTTGCGCGGCAGAAGAAGCTGGGTGTTATTCCCGAAAGTGCCGAGCTCACCAAAAGGCATGAGGAAATTCCCGCATGGGACGCAATGACGGACGACTTGAAGCCGGTGCTTGCGCGCCAGATGGAGGTCTATGCCGGGTTTCTCGAACACTCCGATCATCAGGTCGGCCGGCTGATCGACGCGCTGGAGAACATCGGAGTTCTCGAGGACACGCTGATCTACTACATCATCGGCGACAACGGCGCGAGTGCCGAAGGGACCTTGCAGGGCACATTCAACGAAATGCTCTTGCTCAACGGGATCACGGGGATTGAGACGAAGGAATTCCTGCAGGCTCACATCGCCGAATTCGGCTCGCCCAAGGCCTACAACCATTACGCAGTGGGCTGGGCGCATGCGATGTGCACGCCCTATCAATGGACGAAACAAATCGCCTCTCACTGGGGTGGCACGCGCAACGCTACCATCGTGCACTGGCCAAACGGCATCAAGGACAAAGGCGCGTTGCGCCATCAGTTCAGCCACGTAATTGACGTCGCGCCGACGGTCCTCGAAGCCGCCGGCGTCCCCGACCCTGCAATGGTGCACGGCATCACCCAGAGCCCCATGGAAGGCACCTCCATGTTGTTCAGCTTCGAGGATGCCAACGCAGAGGAGCGTCACGACGTGCAGTACTTCGAGATGTTCGGCAACCGCGGCATTTACTACAAGGGCTGGAGCGCCGTCACTAAACATCGCACGCCCTGGATACCTACCGCCGCGGCCGGGATTCCGTTCGACAAGGACGTATGGGAGCTCTATGACGGTGCCAAAGACTGGACGCAGGCGCACAATCTTGCCAAGCAAATGGCTGAAAAGCTGAGAGAGCTTCACCTCATGTTCGCGATCGAAGCTGTGAAGTACAACGTGTTCCCGCTGGACGATCGCATGGTGGAGCGCATCGATCCGGCGGTATCCGGGCGTCCGGCGCTAGTGAAGGGCAACTCACAGTTGTTGTTTCCCGGCATGGGCCGCGTCCCCGAGTCTGCCGTGGTGAACATCAAGAACGTCTCGTTCTCGCTCACCGCGGAAGTGACCGTTACCGATCACGTTGCCGAAGGCGTCATCATCGCCCAGGGCGGCCGGTTCGGCGGCTGGAGCCTCTACACTAAGGAGGGCAAGGCGAACTTCGTCTACAACTACTTCGGCCTGGAGAGCTATCGCATACAATCGGAGCAACCGCTGCCTGCGGGCACTCATCAGGTACGCGCCGAGTTCACCTATGACGGCGGCGGCCTCGGTAAGGGCGGAACCATCACCCTCTATTACGACGGTCGGGACGTCGGCCGTGGTCGTATCCCGCACACCCAACCGCTGGCCTTCTCCGCGGAAGAGACGACCGATGTTGGTTACGAAAGCGGGTCTCTCGTGACTGCCGATTATCCGGCGCATGACGGACATTTCACCGGCAAAATAGGTTGGGTGCAGATCGACGTTGGTAAAGACAATTTCAGTCATCTCATTAAACCGGAGGAAAGACTGTGCCTGGTAATGACGCGGCAATGAAGCATGGACATCGAGGAAAAGACAAACGAGGCACGAGTTTTGAGTAAGTGCGCGCTACGACTTTCCGACACTCGTCGACACTATGCGTAGCGATGGAGGAGTTCTCATATGGCTAGCCAAACAGACAAAATCCAACGTTCAGTTTTGCCGATACCGGACCGTACCGATATGGGCCTGACGACGTACGACGCCAAAGATCCCAACACGAAATTCGCGCCGATCGTGCCGCTTCGCCCCCCGAAGGGTGCGCCCAACGTGCTGATCGTGCTGCTCGACGACGTCGGGTTCGGCGCGTCAAGCGCGTTCGGCGGGCCGATCAACACGCCCACCGCCGAGCGCCTCGCCGCCGGCGGCCTCAGGTACACGCGCTTCCACACCACCGCACTTTGCTCGCCGACGCGCCAAGCACTGTTGACCGGGCGCAATCATCACTCCGTCGGCATGGGCTGCGTCACCGAGCTCGCGACTTCGGCGCCCGGCTACACGTCGATTCGGCCGGGAAGTTGCGCGCCGCTTGCCGAAACGCTGAAGCTCAACGGCTACTCGACGGCGCAGTTCGGCAAGTGCCACGAAGTTCCGGTGTGGGAGACGAGCCCAATTGGCCCGTTCCGGCAATGGCCCACCGGCAGCGGTTTCGAATACTTCTACGGCTTTGTTGGTGGCGAGACGAATCAGTATTACCATTCGATCTACGACGGGACGACGCCGGTGGAGCCCGGCAAGATGCCCGAGCAGGGCTACCACTTTACCGAGGACATGACCGACAGGGCGATCGGCTGGGTTCGCCAGCAAAAGGCGCTCGCGCCCGACAAACCGTTTTTCATGTACTTCGCGCCGGGCGCCACGCACGCTCCGCACCATGTGCCGAAGGAGTGGGCGGACAAGTACAAAGCCAAGTTCAACCACGGCTGGGACAGGCTGCGCGAGGAGACCTTGGCGCGGCAAAAGCGGCTCGGCATCGTACCGCAAAGCGCCGAGCTGACCAAGCGACCGCCGTCGATCCCGGCATGGGACGACATCGACGAAAGCCTCAAGCCAGTGCTCGCGCGTCAGATGGAAATCTACGCGGGCTTCCTCGAGCACGTCGATCATCACGTCGGGCGGCTGTTTGACACGCTCGCTGAACTCGAGGTGCTGGACGATACGCTGATCTATTACATCATCGGCGACAACGGCGCGAGCCCGGAAGGTCTCACTTACGGCACGTTCAACGAATACTTCACGCTGAACGGCGTCGACACCCGCGAAATCGAAACTCCCGAGTTTCTGAAGTCGAAGATCGATCAGTTCGGCGGACCGAATTCGTACAACCATTACGCGGTCGGCTGGGCGCACGCGATGGACACGCCGTACCAGTGGACCAAGCAGGTGGCGTCGCACTGGGGCGGCACACGCAACGGGACGATCGTGCACTGGCCGCGCGGCATCAAGGCGAAAGGCGAATGCCGTTCGCAGTTCCACCACATCATCGACGTGGCGCCGACTATCCTGAAAGCCGCGGGCTTACCCGAGCCGACGATCGTCAACAGCATCCAGCAGCAGCCGTACGAGGGCGTCAGCATGAAGTACAGCTTCGACGCTCCGGAGGCGGCAGATCGTCATACGACGCAATACTTCGAGATGTTCGTCAACCGCGGCATCTATCACAACGGCTGGACGGCGGTGACGAGACACAGCACGCCGCACGTGTTCGAGCCGCTGCCTGCGTATGACGACGACGTATGGGAGCTTTACGGACCCGATGATTGGACGCAGGCGCGCAACATCGCAAAGGACAATCCGAAGATGCTGCACGAGCTGCAGCGACTGTTCCTCATCGAGGCGATCAAGCACAACGTGCTGCCGCTCGACGACCGGAGGCAGGAGCGTTTCAACTCGGATCTTGCGGGAAGGCCGACGCTGATCAGAGGCAAGTCGCAATTGCTGTTTGGCGGCATGGAACGGCTCACCGAGAACACCGTGCTCAACCTGAAGAACAAGTCCCATGCGATCACTGCCGAAATCGTGTTCGCGGACGGTCCCGCGAACGGTGTGATCATCGCGCAGGGCGGCCAGTTCGGTGGCTGGGTGCTGTACGCGAAGGACGGGCGGCTCAAGTACTGCTACAACCGGCTCGGCCTGCAGCGCTTCTGTACTGAAGGCCGGGTGCCGCTTTCGCAGGGCAAGCACCAGGTGAGGATGGAGTTCGCCTACGACGGCGACGGCCTCGGGCGGGGCGGCAATGTCACGCTCTTTGTGGATGGAGCGCCGGTCGGCGAGGGCCGCGTCGCCTCGACGCAACCGATGATCTTCTCTTGCGATGAGACTTGCGACGTCGGCAATGAGAGCGGCTCACGGGTCTCCGAGGACTACACCGCCGAGACGAGCAGGTTTAACGGCAGAATTAACTGGATTCAACTCGATCAAGGCTCAGACGATCACGACCACCTGATTAGCCCCGAGGAAAGGCTGCGCGTGGCTATGGCGCGGCAGTGAAGAGCGTCACGAGGGACGAGTGAAGAGGGTCGAGGGGCGATGAGTCGGGCGGAACTGGAAGGCTTCGATGCTTACCAAAATGCGAGGTAACTATTCGATCTGCTTTTCACGGTGAGAAGGAGGTGGAGGGGGGCGAGTACTAGGGTGGGAGTGAAGAAAGAGTGTTGAGTGACTTTCCCACGACAGTCGTCACCCGACACTTGGACTCCCGTCGATCCGCGACCTTCGTGCTCGACACTATAATATTATGGCTAACGACAACAGACTCTCTCTCGAGAACACGCGGCTCGCTTACGAGCGAACGATGATGGCCTGGATCAGGACGGCGACGTCCTTGATCACCTTTGGTTTCGCCGTCTACAAGTTCTTCCAGATCGATCAGCCGAGCGGCGCTTACGGCGATCACCTCGTCACGCCGCGCGGGTTTGGCATTATTCTGATCAGCATGGGGCTGTTTGCTCTGCTGCTGGCCACGATCGAGCATTTGGCGAGCATGCGGATGCTGAGGAAGGAGTTCCCGAGCGCTCAACGGTCGTTGTCGGCACTAATTGCCGGATTGATTTCGATTCTCGGTATTCTGGCTCTGCTGGCGGCTATCTTTCGGCAGTAAGTGCTTTGGATACAAACCACAAGGACAATAAAGAAGACAAAGCGGAATTGAACCAAAAAGAAAGAAATAGTCCGCCGGAGACAGAAAGAGTCGGAGCCTTCTTTCCGAATCAAACAAGATCCACCTAAGGACGCACCTAACATTGGGTTGGTGAGGCAGATTGTGCGACGAATCGAAAAGCTCTTGCCAGGATTGACGCCCATTCGCAATTACAATCGATCTTGGCTAGGCAGCGATCTGCTCGCAGGAGTTTCGGTCGCCGCTGTCGCGGTGCCGATAGGGATTGCCTACTCCCACCTTGCGGGTGTTCCTCCGGTTCATGGCCTCTATGCCAGTATTTTGCCGCTCGTCGCCTATGCTTTGTTTGGTTCTTCCCGGCAATTGATCATGGCACCGGACGCGGCCACCTGCGCGATCGTTGCGGCTACCTTGACTCCGCTCGCGGGCGGCGACTCAGCGCGCTATATCTCGTTGTCGATGATTCTGACGATGATGACGGGAGTATTCTGCATTGCGGCGGGTGTAGCGAAACTCGGCTTTCTCACTCACTTTCTCGCCCGGCCCATTCTCACCGGCTATCTGAACGGCATCGCGCTGAGCATCATCAGCGGACAGCTCGGCACGTTGTTCGGCTTCTCGTTGCAACCCACGGGGTTTTTCCGGCTACTCTTCGAGTTCTTCTCGAAGCTTGGCGAGACTCACTATCTGACGCTCACCGTTGGAATTGCGATCTTTGCCACATTGAGAATCCTCAAATATCTGACGCCTAACATCCCCGCTCCTTTGATTGCGGTTGTGCTGGGGATTGCCGCAACGGCGTTCTTCGACCTGGGCGGCCGCGGGGTTACGCTTGTCAGCGCGATTCCGTCGGGTCTTCCGTGGTTGATGATTCCAACGTTTGCGCCAAGGGATCTGGAACCGCTCGCGTTTGGCGCGGTCGGGCTCGCGCTCATCAGTTTCAACAGCGCGATGGTGACGGCACGGAGTTTTGCCGTGAAGAACCGCTACGAGATCGATTCGAACCAGGAATTTATCGCACTCGGCGTAGCGGACCTAGGAGCGGGTCTCTCGCAGGGCTTCGCGATCAGCGGTGCGGATTCTCGAACTGCGGTCAACGATTCCGTCGGCGGCAAAACTCAGATCACGGGTTTGGTCGCGGCCGCGGTGTTGATTGTGGTTTTGCTATTTTTCACTGAGCCGCTCTCCTTGTTGCCCGTTACGGTGCTGGCAGCCGTGCTGATCAACGCCGCTCTGAGTCTGTTTGATCTTCAGAGCCTACTCAGGCTGCGGCGGATCAGCCACCAGGAGTTCCGTCTGTCACTGGTGGCTTCGCTTGGCGTCATCACCGTCGGCGTGCTGCCCGGAGTTTTGATCGCCGTCGGTCTGGCGATCATACAGCTATTGGCCAGGGCTTCGCGACCCAATGACGCGGTGCTGGGACAAATACCGGGCGCGGATGGGTTTTATGATGTGCATAGCCGGCCAGACGCCGAAACTTTGCCAGGGTTGATTATCTACCGTTTCGATTCTTCGCTGGTGTTCTTTAATGCAGACTACCTGAAGACAAGAATCAGGACGGTCGTCGCGGAGGCAAAGACGAAGCCACGATGGTTTATCGTTGATGGCGAGTCGATGCCTTGGATCGACACAACCGGCGCAGCAATCCTTGACGAGGTGCGGAATGACCTGGCGGAGGAAAATATCAGTTTGGCAATAGCGCGCCCGAAGCGGGCGCTCCGATTCATGCTCGATAAGACCGGTCTGAAAGAACAAATTGGTCGCGGGATGGTTTTCCCGACGCTCGGCGCGGCTGTCGAGGCTTTTAAGAAGACTGCCAAAGTTCGTCCTTCGACGGGCTCAGAGTCTGTCCAGAGCGTGAGAAATGGGTAGGGAGTGAGGGCGGCGTACACTGACGGTTGAGAGCAGAGGAGAGCCAAACGGTGGAAGAGATGCTGAGCCGTATTGTGGAGACCCTTGTCGGGCGGCTGGAGTACGTAGCGAACTTCAACGGGCCGCTCAGTCGACGATCGCTGCGGACTTCGCGATCCGTGATGGGTTCAAAGACTTGTGGCAAGACCGCGCCGCCTATTTCTGGACGATCTTCACCCATCCTGCCCAGTGGCGCGCGTTGTTGCGAGGATCACAGCGCACGCGATCGCATCCTGAAACCATTGAGGAAACACGACGAATTCTGCGTGAGCACATCGGTGCGAAATATTTCTGCAGCGCGCTGCCCCGCGCAACGACGGTCATCGCGGCGGATGCTTGCTCGCAAGTTCGCAAGGTTGAATCCAGTACCTGGTGTCTAGAGTCGAGTAAATATCATTGACAGTTCCTTTTTCGTGCGCAACCATGGGGCAACGGAGGTCATCATGTACACACGAATGCTGATACCCTTGGACGGATCCCAAGTGGCCGAGCAGGTCTTACCCTACGCGCGCGTTCTCGCTAAAGGGCTGGCGATTCCTGTGGATCTCCTGACGGTACTCGATGCCGATGCGCTCAAATCGTTGGCCGATCCCGATCAGGGTCGCTACATCGACGTAGTCTTGGCTGAAAAGATGCAGAGCTGCCAGAGTTACCTCAACACCATTGCGCGGTCGTTTGACGGATCGCAGATCAAATGTTTCGTCGCGAAGGGAAAGGCGGAAGAAGTCATCATTGAAAAGGCGGGTGGCGAGGCCAACGCGTTGATTGTCATGGCCACCCACGGACGCTCTGGGATCCAACGTTGGCTCTTGGGCAGCGTTGCCGAAAAGGTGCTGAACGGCGCAAACAACCATCTGCTCCTGGTCCGTGCGAGCGATCCGGGCAAAACCGACGGCGAAGCCGCTTTGAAAACGATGCTGGTAGCGCTTGATGGCTCCCCGCTGGCGGAGAAGGTTCTGCCGCATGTCGTGGACCTCGCAAAGAAAGTGAAACTCAAAGTCGTTTTCATACACGCCTACGCCTTGCCGTCTACTATTACAGCGGAGGAGTATGGGAACCTTCAGACAGACTTGATTGATCATATCGAGTGGGAGGCGCGGGATTATCTCGAAAAGAAGATACGGGAGGTAAAGGAACAGGGTTTGGTCGACGTCGAAGCAGTCGTTAAATTTGGCTATGGGGCGGAAGAGATTATTGCCCTCGGCCGAGACACCCCGGATAATTTCATCGCCATGTGCACCCATGGCCGGTCGGGGATTGGGCGCTGGGTTCTGGGCAGCGTGACCGAAAGAGTGGTGCGTCACTCGGGAGATCCCGTCTTGATTATCCGCGCTTCGTGAGGTGGCATACCCGGCTTGTTGCATACGACGCACTCTGAGACGGTTCTTCAGCAACGGGCTAACGAGTGATCGAAGCAGCGGATCGAGAGCGCCGTATGTCGAAGTTGAGTGACGCCGACGGGCTGCCGCCTCCTTAGCTTCCGAAACTGTAAGCTCGTGAGGTTCACCTTATGCCCGTTGAACCGATTCCCGTTACTGAATTCATTTTCGGCACCGCATCGGAGCATGTCTGCCGGCTCGTGCCGGTAACGTCGCCGCAGACGACCGCGGGTGAGCTGCGCCAGATGATGGCAGGGGTGCATTTCGAAAGCGCGACGCATATCGGCGTGTGCGACGCCGGCAAGCTGGTCGGCGTGCTCAGGGTCGAGGAACTATTCAGCGCTCTACCCGAAGCTGTAGTCGGCGAGATCATGGATGCTGCCCCGCCTGTCGTAGCGCCCGGCGTCGATCAGGAAAAGGCCGCCTGGAAAGCGGTGCAGCATGGCGAAAGCGCGCTGGCGGTGGTTGACGGCGAAGGACGGTTTATCGGTTTTTTGACGCCTGACCGGTTGCTTGCTGTTTTGCTCCAAGAGCACGACGAAGATTTGGCCCGGCTTGGCGGTTTCCTGCATGACTCTTCGATGGCACGGACAGCCAGCGAAGAGCCGGTCGTAAAGCGCTTTTGGCACCGCGTGCCGTGGCTATTGGTGGGGCTATTGGGAGCTTTACTGGCCGCCGATATCGTCGGCGCCTATGAGCAGCAACTTCAGGCAAATGTGATGTTAGCGTTCTTCATTCCCGGCATTGTCTATCTTGCCGACGCAGTCGGAACGCAGACGGAAGCGCTCGTCATACGGGGACTGTCCGTAGGTGTATCCATTGGGGGCGTGGTGCGGCGTGAAATTTATACCGGTTTGCTGGTTGGAGTGACCTTAGCGGCGGTCTTCTTTCCGATTGGACTCTGGCGCTGGGGCGACGCAAGCATGGTCACCGCAGTGGCGCTTGCGATTTTAGCGGCATGCGCGACGGCGAGCGCAGTTGCGCTTACGTTGCCATGGCTGCTTAACCGGATCGGCCTTGATCCGGCGTTCGGCAGCGGCCCGCTGGCAACGGTGATTCAAGATTTGCTGTCGGTGGTCATTTACCTGGTGATCGCGACGGCGCTGGTACATTAGTTGACGGTTCCAACCGTTCAAATCGTTCAAGCCGTTGGAGGACGGCGTTACTTCTGATACGTCATCGCTTTCTTCACTCGCGCTTCGGCTAATGCCACCGCGGCTTGGCGCGGCAGGGTTCCGTTTTTCTTCGAACTCGCCAGCACCTCTTCGGTATTCGCACGGATTTTCTCTTCGATCGTTTGTAGCGCTTGCAACCGCGTACCGCCGTGGTATTCCACCGAGGCGCATATCACCCCACCGGCGTTGGCGATGAAATCGGGAAGCACGATGACGTTTTTTTCGTGCAGCATGCGTTCGGCTTCCAGGGTGAACGGGATGTTTGCGCCCTGGGGCACGAGCTTGGTCTTCAATCGATGCACGTTGTCTTTGCGAATCACATCCGGTCGCGCGGCGGGAATCCAGATCTCGCATTCGACATCGATCACCGCGTCGGCGTCAAATTTCTGTCCGTCCGGGTAATCGGTGACGCCCTTTCCAGAATCTTTCAACGCTATCAGTCGGGCAACGTCGATGCCCTTGGGATTGAAAATCGTTCCATGGGAGTCACAGGCAGCGACTAAAACGGTTCCTTTCTCGCCGAGAAAGCGCGCCGCATTTTTGCCGACCGAGCCGAACCCTTGGAGCGCGACGCGCGCGCCTTTGAGATCGAAGTGGCAATACTTGAGTGCCGCTTCGACGCTGGCTTTGAGGCCAAGACCTGTGGCGCCGATTTCGTCGAGAGGGATACCGCCGATCTCCGGCGGCAGACCGACGGCGCGGCCGATCTCGTCTTTGATCCAGGCCATGCAACGCTCATCCGTTCCCATGTCGGGGCCCGGAATGTATTCGACCAGATCGCGGATGGCGCGGGCGAAGGCGCGGATGAGCTGCTCTTTTTTTGCCAACTCCATTTTGGGATCGCCCAAAATCACCGACTTGCCGCCGCCGTGAGGCAAATTGGCCGCCGAATTTTTCATTGTCATGGCGCGCGCCAATCGGAAAGCTTCTTCAGCGGTGACGTCGGGCGCCATGCGGACGCCGCCAACGGACGGTCCGCGGGCGACATTGTCGATGGCGACCACAGCTTTAAGGCTGAATTTGGGATCGTAAACGTGGACGACTTTAATCGGGCCCAGCTCGTCGGCAAAGTCAAAAATATCTTTCATAGGATTCTCCTACGCGCTGATCGTTTGATTCTCAGTTAAGCTCTTGGCGTTTCCGGCGATGATGTTCTTCCAGTAGCGATCCACCGTCGCTTAATATGCGCAATGGTTTCGTCATCGCGATTCGGTTCGAATAGATGGCGGAATCGCCCCTGGCGCTTCAGATAGTTTTCCACCGGTTCAAACTTGCGGGGCACATAAGTGTGCGATACCTCGCCGTGAACGGCTTCCTTGAGTGGCCAAACGCCGGTCTCAACCGCCGATCGCGCGATATCGATAGACCACTCGGGATCGACCTCCCAACCCGGTGGGCAGGGCGACAGGGCGATGAACAATTTCGGCCCTTGGTACTTTGAAGCGCGATAAACCTTTTCGGAAAGATCCAATGGGTAAGTCGCTGAGATCGTCGCTAGATAGGGCGGTCTCTGCACCCGCCAGATTTCAAACAAGTCGCGCCGCTCGTGCAAACTGCCGTGGGGCGATGACGGCGTGATCGGCGCGGTCGAGGTGCGCGCCCCATAGGGCGTGCTCGCGGAGGTCTGAAAGCCGGTGTTGCCGTAGGACTCGTTGTCGTAGCAGAGATAATAAAAATCCAAGCCGCGGTGGATCGCCGCCATAGTCGACTGCAAGCCGATGTCCTGCGCCGCGCCGTCGCCGGTGAGCACGACGACTTTGCGATCTTGTTCGGGCGCGAGTTGTCCCTTCGCTTTCAAGATATCGAGGGCGTCGCGCACGCCCTGGGCGCCCGCGGGTGCGCAAGCCATCGCCGTGTAGATCCATGAAGAGTTGAGCGGCGTAAACGGATAAGTGGCAAGCAAAGTCGAGCAGCTGGCGGCGTTGACGAAGATTACGTTTTCGCCGAGAGCCTTATGAAAGAGCCGCAAACTCAGCTGACCGCCGCAGCCGGCGCACAGCGGACCACCGGGTCCGACGGGCTCTTCGTGGGAGATCGCGCGCAGGCTCTTGTAGACTTCCCGTTTCATAAATTTTTTTTCTCGTCATTGATGTTTGTAAGGGCCGGTTTCAAGCCGCCCTCTACACGGACACCCTTTATTTACGGCTCTTTTCCGCCGATGGAGAAAAACCGGCCCACCTCGCGGCACTCTTCGCCGGTGAAGAGCAGATGCGGGCGCGCCATTTCCAGCGTCGATTCCTTTGGCTCCTCCAACTTTGCCAGCATGCCGGCGAACTCGCCGGGCCGGAATCGCCTTCCGCCGAGACCGCCGATAAATGAGAGGAGAACCGGCGGCCGGTTGTTCAAGGGATACAATGCGCTGGCGATCTCGCTAAACAGGATACCGCCCTTGCCAACCGAGATATTCTGATCGATGACCGCCACGCCTTTTCTGCCGGCGAGCAGCCGCTGAATCGCTTCATGGGGGAAGGGTCTAATCATTCTTAGGCGCGCCAGGCCAACTTTTTTTCCGCCCTTTCGCAATCGCTTGATCTCGGCTTTACCCATGGATGCGAAGGAGTTGGTCATCACGAAAAGATAGTCGGCGTCGTCGAGCATGAATTCATCAATCAGGTCATGGCGCCGGCCGAAGCGTTCAGCAAACTCAGCGGCGATTTGCGGGTAGATGGCCAGCGCGTTGTCAGCGGCGTTGTGCATCTGGTGTTTGAAGTAGCTGTACAAGCTTGAGTCCAGCACCGCCGAGCCGAGCGCCACTGACTCCTTGCCGGAAAGCACCGGATAGGCTGGCGCGAAGCCCGGCAGAAATGGTCGCACTTCTTCGATGGCCGGAAGGTCCACGGCTTCGCGCGTGAACGACAGGTAAAAGCCGTCGAGGTTGACGATGGCCGGTAGGAGAACTTTTTCGTGCTCGGCTAAACGAAAGGCCAGTAAGATCGAGTCGAGCACTTCCTGGCTGGTCTCACAGTGAAACTGGAGAAAACCGGTATCCCGTCCTGACAGCACGTCGTTGTGATCCGGTTCAAGAGTGATCGGATGGGCAAGGGCGCGCGACACGTTGACTAGGACCAGCGGTAACCTCAGCCCGGCGATGGCATAAAGCATTTCGAAACCGTACAAGAAACCTTGGCTTGACGTAGCGGTGAAGACCCGTACGCCCGCCGCCGCCGCGCCCGCCGCTGCGGCAAGCATAGAGTGTTCGGAATCCATCATCACCAAACGCGCCGGCATGTCGCCGACTTGGCACCAGCGCGCGAGGGTCTCGATGATCTCGGTCTGCGGCGTTATCGGAAACGCCGGAACATAATCCACCCCGGCGAGCCTGGCGCCCCAGGCCGCCGCCGCGTTGCCGTTTAACATTGTGCGCGTCACCTCATGCCTCCAGGCTCCGGCTGATAGCGTCGGTCGGACACTCTTCGTAACAGATCATGCAGCCTTTGCAGTGATCGTAGTCGACATGGGGAAAGTCTTCAGCGTCCAAGCGCAGCGCGGCTTCGGGACAGTAGAGATAGCAAAGGAAACAACGCTTGCATTTCGCCAGTTCGATCACCGGCCGCTCGGTGCGCCAACCACCGGTGGCGCGCAAGGCGGCGCTTCCGTGACGGCGGATCGTTGGTCCGGCAAACTGCGCGGTGCCGAGATAGGGGACGGCTTGCCATGAAGATTCAAGGAATTCTGCGTCCAATTCGCTCGCAGTGAGATCGATTGCCGGCGCCAGCTCGTAGGCCCGGCGAGCCGCTTCGAGGTTTTTCTTAACCAAGTCGGGCGCCAGGCCAAACTCAGCGATTTCCGTGCGTACCGCGTTTTCGAGTTGCTCGGCTTGAATGGCCGGAACGCACTTGGCTGCGGCCGCCGCCGCGATGGCGCTGACGAAGGCGCGGCCGATCGAATCCTGCGCGATGCGGGTCATATCAATGCAGCAGTAATTCGCCGCCGCTAAATCTTTCAAACCGGCCGCGAACGCTTCCGCATCGGCATTGACGATGACCGGCGTTGCCGCGTCAATGCCTTGGAAAACCTGTCCCGGTGCTTCCTTTATTAGCGAGTCGTCCATCACGATAACCAGATTGGGGCGCTCGATGTTGCCGCGCCGATCGATCGGTTCGGCGCTAAGACGGGTAAACGAGACCACCGGCGCGCCGCGCCGTTCGGCGCCGAACAGGGCGAAGTCCTGAGCAAAAAGTCCTGAAAGAAAACCGCTCTGCCCTAGAATCCGGCTGGCGAGCTTGGCGCCTTGTCCGCCGCGGCCATGGAATCGAACTTCGGTCATCGCACGCTCCAGTATTCTCGCTCGATTAAGGGCGCAAGATGAATGCCATCGATCTTTGTTCGCGACTGCAATTCTATGAGTGATTTTTTCAATCCATTCTCGCGCATTACCCGAGGGCTCGCACAACTGCGAGAAACCGCGGGCTATTTTTTCAACCCTGCGAAACTGCCGCACTGGAATCTTGAAATTTCACGCCTATGGGCTGGCACAGTCATTGCGGATTAAGGTAGACGGGCAAATGATAGTTTTCACAAATTCTTAATAAAGGAGGAATTTACAATGGCGGATAAAGCAAAAGAGAAGGAAACCAAGGCAGTAACACCTTGGCGGCCCTTCATGGACCTCACCCGCTGGGAGAGGGACATGGAGCATATGTTTGATGACTTCATGGGGCGGAGAATGCGGCCCTGGTGGCCCGAACGATGGTTTCCCACTGGAGGAACGGAGATCGCCGCGCCGGCGCTGGACGTTTTCGAAGAGAAGGACGATATCGTGGTGAAAGCAGAACTCCCCGGAATCGACAAAGAGAACATTGAGGTCAACCTCACCGACCACACGCTCACCATCAAGGGGGAAAAGAAAAAAGAAGACGAGGTCAAGGAAGAGAACTACTACAGGTGCGAGCGCTCCTACGGCTCCTTCCTCCGTTCAGTGCAGTTGCCCAAGGACGTGCATGCCGATAAGGTAAAAGCATCGTTCAAGAACGGCATACTGGAAGTGCGAGTGCCGAAGACCGAAGAAGCAAAGACCAAGGCGATCAAGGTGAAGGTCGATTGACCATGACACCACGAGCGTAGGGCAATTGTAATTACCGGAGAGCAGACGAGGAGGAATATATGTATAGCAAGATGTTGGTACCGCTGGACGGTTCGAAGACGGCAGAAAAGGTCCTGCCCTACGCTCGTTACCTAGCCGGTAAGCTCAAGATGCCCATCGAGCTGTTGGCGGTGATCGATATCGCCGAGATGGCGACCCATATTTCCGCGGAAAAGGCGCGCTATCTGGACACCATGATCGAGGACGGTGTGCGCGCCAGCACGACTTACCTGCGCGGCGTAGCAACCACTTTTCCCGACGGCAAAGTGACTTGTACGGTGGAGAAGGGACGCGCCGAAGACACGATCATCGAGAAGGGCGAAGCCGATTCGAGCCTATTGATCACCATGGCAACCCATGGCCGTTCGGGTATGAATCGGTTCTTGCTCGGCAGCGTTGCCGAGAAGGTGCTGCGTGGCAGTACTAATCCTTTGCTGCTGATCCGCGCCGCGGATGAAGCCAAGGGAGAAGGCGAAGCCAGGCTCGCTTCCATCGTTGTTCCCCTCGACGGTTCGGAATTGGCCGAAAGTGTGTTGCCGGGTGTCGCGACCATGGCGAAAATGTTGGATCTCGAAGTTGTGCTGTTCCGCGCCTATCACATTCCCTACAACGCCTACGCCGGCGACGACGGCTACATGGTGAACTATGACGAGATCCTCGCCAGCGTGCGTGACGAAGCGAGCGAGTACCTCGAAAAGAAGGTAGCCGAAGTCAAAAAGCTCGGTGTCGCGAAAGTCTCGTCCGTAACCAAAGAAGGTTTTGCCGGCGACGAGATTATCGCTATCGGGCGCAAGACCCCAGACAATTTTATCGCCATGTGTTCCCATGGCCGCTCGGGTGTGCGGCGGTTTGTGCTCGGCAGCGTCACTGAAACCGTGGTGCGCCATTCCGGTGATCCGGTACTGGTGGTGCGAGCGAAGTGACCGTCGCCGGCCGGAGGGGGCCACGCGCATGTATAAGAAGATACTCATACCGCTGGATGGATCGGAGGCGGCCGAGAATGTTCTGCCCTACGCACGGGCGTTTGCCAAGCGATTGGCCCTTCCAGTGGACTTGTTGGAGGTGGTCGATTTTACTGAACTGGCTCGCAGCGTTTCGGCCGCGGACAGCCTGTTCTTCGACAGATTGGTCAAGGATGAGGCGCACCGGAGCGGTGATTATTTGGCTGGAATCTCCCAGGGTTTTTCCGGTATCGCGGCGCGCTGTCTGGTGAAGCAAGGCAGCGCTGCGGATATCATCGTTGAAATGGCGGCAGCCGAAAAAGACACGCTGATCATGATGGCAACCCATGGCCGTTCCGGGCTCAACCGCTTCTTCTTGGGCAGTGTGACAGAGAAAGTTTTGCGCGCTACGTCGAGTCCGTTGCTCGTGGTGAGCGTAAAGGAGCGGGCGGCAGCCGGGGGCGAAACGGATTTTAAATCGCTGGTGGTGCCACTCGACGGTTCCGAACTGGCGGAGAGTGTGATGCCATCAGTTGTCGCGTTGGCCAAACAGCTCGATCTCGAAGTTATTTTGTTTCGTGCTTACGCGGTGCCCTATGGCGCTTACACAGCCGGTGAGGGGTTCTACGATCCGGTGAATCTCGAAGGATTCTTGGCTCGGCTGCGCGAGGAAACCATCGACTATCTCGAAAACAAAGCCGCGGAGTTGAAGCGGAAGGGAATCGAAAAGGTTTCTTACCTCGCCAAGGAAGGGCTGAGCGCGGATGAGATCATCAAATTTGCCCGCGCCACTCCGGATAACCTGATCGCCATGTGCAGCCACGGATACTCCGGCGTGAAGCGCTGGGTGCTCGGTAGCGTGACCGAAACCGTGGTACGCCACTGCGGCGATCCGGTGCTGGTGCTGCGCGCGGGGACTTGATCATTCTAGTCAATGGAAGCCCATGTATAACAAGATCCTCGTGCCACTGGATGGTTCACGGATCGCGGAAAATGCTCTGCCCTACGCACGCGCCCTCGCCCGCGGCTTTAAAGTGCCGGTCGTTTTGCTTTGCGTGATCGACGTGGTCGAGATGGTGCGCAATGTGTCGGCCGCCGAGGGTTTGTTTCTCGACACGCTAGCGGAAGATGAGACACGCCGCCGCGGTGAGTATTTAAGCGGGATCGCCAAAAGTTTTTCCGGTGCGCCCGTCCAATGCAAAATCGAGAAAGGTGATGCGGCAAACGTCATCATTGAATCGGCAGCGGCCGAAAAGGATACGCTGGTTTGCATGGTGACGCATGGCCGCTCTGGTCTCAACCGCTGGTTGATAGGCAGCGTCGCCGAGAAGGTATTGCGTAGTGCCAGCGCCCAACTGCTGCTGATTCGAGCTTCTGAGGAGGCGCAAACCGAAGGGGAAAAGCCGATCGAGTCGGTGATCGTGCCGCTGGACGGTTCCCGCTTGGCCGAGCAGGTGCTGGTGCCCGTGGCTGATCTTGCCAAGCGACTCGACCTCGAGGTGATCCTATTTCGTGCCTACAATATTCCGTATGGCATCTACGATGTGGGCGCTTCCTACGCCGTCGATCTCGAGCGGTTGAGCGCCGATATCGAAGCAGATGTCCAGCAATATCTCGAAGAGAAACGCGACGCGCTGGCAAAGGCCGGTTTGGAAAAAATCTCCTATGCTTCGAAAGAAGGGCTGAGCGCGGATGAGATCATCAAATTTGCCCGCGCCACTCCCGATAATCTGATCGCTATGAGTACCCATGGCCGTTCCGGTGTGAAGCGCTGGGTGCTCGGTAGCGTGACCGAAACCGTGGTACGCCACTCCGGCGATCCGGTGCTGGTGCTGCGGGCGCAGAGTTAGCTTGGCGTGCATAACCAAGGCGGGTGTCATGTATAACAAAATTTTGGTGCCATTGGACGGCTCTCCGTTAGCCGAACATATTCTTCCCTACGTTGGTTCTCTCGCCGTAACGTACAATATCCCCGTGGAGCTACTCTGGGTGAACGACGTTGAATTAGCTCAGTGGCCGCCGCGCTCGGGTAAAGAGTATTTGCGACAAGCGACCGCCAAGTATCTGTCGGCGGTAAAGCGGATCGATTCGATCGAAGCCAACGGCAAGCCCGCTGAGGAGATCGTGCGCCGCGCGGCGGCTGAGCCAGGTTGTCTCATCGCCATGGCGACCCATGGGATGTCCGGCATGCGCCGCTGGCTGATCGGTAGCGTCGCCAGTAAAGTTGCTCAAATGGCGCAGAATCCTTTGCTCCTGGTTCGACCGATTGAGAACGCCGATCTGGCCGCGGTTATCGAGCTCAAGACGATTTTCGTTCCGCTCGACGGATCGGGACTCGCCGAAAAAGCCCTGACTCATGCCGTCGCGTTAGCAAAAGGGTTGAAACTCGCGGTGCAGTTGCTGCGCGTTTATGCTTTGCCCAGCGATGCTTATATAGTCACCGATGGCGTGATCGCGCAGGGTGCGGCGCAGTTTAGAGAGGCGATGCAAAAAGAGGCCGAGAGCTATCTCGAAGGGAAAGTCGAAACACTTCGTGCCGAAGGTTTGGATGACGTCATTGGCACAGCGATGGAAGGCGATGCCGCGAGTGAAATCATCGATCTGGCGGCCAATACTGCGAATAGTCTGGTCGCCATGTCGACCCACGGCAGATCCGGCATGGGCCGCTGGCTACTCGGCAGCGTCGCGGAAAAAATCATCCAGAACTCGCACGCACCGGTGCTGCTCATCCGCGCAGGTTGAGAGACGCAAAGGAATCTAGAAAGCGTCGCCCGCCGCGCGACATGATTCAGTACATGGTACGGCGACTTATGAAAAGCCTGCCATTCACATCTGAGCAGTTCTTTGAAGTCTTCGTCCGATATAACGATGCGGTATGGCCCATGCAGTTGGTTTTGCATGGCGCCGCGTTAATCTGCATCGGTTTGCTTTTTGTCGAGCGCGAATGGGCAAGCCATATGATCTCGTTGCTGCTGGCGGGCCTCTGGCTCTGGATGGCGCTTGCTTATCACTTGGCCTTTTTCTCCGCGATCAATCCCGCGGCTTGGTGGTTCGGAATTCTTTTCACGCTTGGCGCCATGGCTTTCGATTGGTTCGGCGTGGTGCATGATCGGCTGCGCTTTCACGCATCCGGCGGAGCGTGGCAGGTTGTCGGCGCGCTGCTATTGATCCTCGCGCTCGGGATCTACCCGGTACTGAGCTACGTCATGGGCCACCGCTTTCCGGCCGCGCCGACCTTCGGCCTCCCCTGTCCGACAACTGTTTTCACCCTCGGCATGCTGCTGTTTGCCGAGGCGCCGGCGCCTCGAGCGGTATTCGTCGTGCCGATTCTATGGTCGGCAATCGGATCGCTGGCGGCATTTTGCTTCGGTATCTACGAGGATTTGTCGTTACTGGTTAGTGGCGCCGTCGGTCCCGCGGCTATGTTCTACTTAGCTCGGCCGACAATTCTAACTCTACATTCTAAGGCGGCGCATACCCTGCGCTAGCGAGAGGAATTGGGTTATGCAATTGATTACAGTAAAGATCGACAAGCCCGATGATATCAATTTTATTCTCGGCCAGAGCCATTTTATCAAGACCGTCGAAGACATCCACGAAGCCTTGGTCCAGACGGTGCCAGGCATTAAATTCGGTCTCGCCTTCTGTGAATCTTCCGGTGAAATGCTCATTCGTTGGACCGGCACGGACGAAGCGATGATTGAATTAGCCAAACTCAACGCGCAGGCACTCGGCGCGGGCCACAGTTTCATTTTATTTCTCGGTGCGGGTTACTTCCCGGTGAGTGTGCTCAACAATATCAAAATGGTTCCCGAAGTCTGCCGCATCTTCTGCGCCACGGCGAATCCGGCCGAAGTCGTGATCGCCGAAACGGATCAAGGCCGCGGCATCATGGGCGTTATCGACGGCGGCAAGAGCAAAGGCGTAGAAGATGAAAGCGGCATCGCGTGGCGCAAAGAGCTGCTGCGCAAGATCGGCTACAAAATGTAGTTCACCCGGATGGCGAGGACTCTCGACGGTGAGATTTAATAACGAGTATTCAACATGATCTTGGAAGATAGGCATCAAATGATTCCAGTCGCCCGGCGACGAGAACGGTGCTGGTGATGGATATTGCCGCGTTCCTGGTCAATGCAATTCGCGGGGGTCTAGGCAATCTAGCCGCGTATCTCGCGGCGCATGTGCTCTTATGTCTGTTGCCGGCATTTTTTATTGCCGGGGCGATGACTGCGCTCATCCCGAAGGAAAGCGTGACGCGCTTTCTTGGCCGCAACACTCGGCAAGTGGTTTCGTATCCGGCGGCTGCGCTGGCCGGGGGCTTGCTGGCGGTGTGTTCTTGCACGATCGTGCCGCTATTCGCCGGCATCTACAAAAAGGGCGCCGGCATCGGCCCCGCAATCACGTTTCTCTTCTTCGCCCCTGCGGCCAACATCTTGGCGTTGGTTTACACCGGTAGTGTCATCGGCGTCGACCTGGCCTTGGCTCGGCTATTTCTCTCGCTTGCATTCGGTATCGGCATTGGCTTGATCATGGCCCTGCTGTTCCGAGCGGATGATGCAGCCCGCGACGCCGCCACCAGTCAGCTGTTTGCGGCGCAGAACGTGAAAGGCATGAGCCTCGCCGCGTTGATTTTTCTGCTCCTCTGGGTGGCACTGCTGCTGGTCGGCACGTTGAAACTCGATATCCTCACCGGTACTTACTTTAACGCGAACCTACCGCTCACGGGAGCACAAGAGTTTCAGGTGCTGCTCGACCGCCTGGTTCCTTTCGATGCCGGTAAAGGAGAGGAAGGCGTTTCATTGCAGGGTGTACTGCTGATTCTCTTGCTGGCAGCCATAGGGCTGGCTTCATGGCGCGGCTTCGAGCGCATCCACGATGGTTTCAGTGCCTGGACAAAGGCCGCGATAGCCCTGATTGGCTTGACGCTGCTGGTGGCAGCCCTGAACATGCAGGCGACGCCTGAGGGTCTGCGCGTCGGCTTCACTGGCAAGTTCTTCGGCGTGTTGTTTGCGCTGGCCGTGCTTTTCCAGATTGGCCGCGCATATCTCGGCGATGACGCATTGCGCGACTGGTTGTGGGAGTCGTGGCGCTTCGTCAAACAGATCTTTCCACTGTTGGTGGTCGGCGTGTTTTTGGTTGGCGTCATCCGGGTGCTGATTCGCCCGGAATGGATCGAAAGCCTGGCCGGGAGCAACACGCTCCTCGGCAACCTGACCGGCGTCGCTTTCGGTGTCTTCATGTACTTCCCGACATTGGTGGAAGTGCCGATCGCTCAAATGTTTCTCCGCCTGGGCATGCACCGCGGCCCATTGCTGGCCTATCTCATGGCCGATCCCGAGCTCAGTCTGCAAAGCATCCTAATCCTTTCCGCCATCATCGGTAAACTCAAGACTTGGACCTATGTCGGTTGGGTAGCGCTTTTCAGCACCATCGCTGGTCTGATCTACGGCGCATGGGTGGATGGTATGAGCCTGGGGCTCGTCGTGCTGTATCTCGCGCTATTTCTGACCGTGCTGGGGCTCGCTTTAGGGCTGGCCAACCGGAACAATCATCAGCAAGACGCTAAACAGGCCCAAACTTTGTGATCATGGAGGAGGCTTCGATATGTTGACCATTAAAATCCTCGGCCCTGGCTGTGCCAATTGTAAACGATTGGAGGAGATCGCCCGTCAGGCTGCAAGCGGCATGAACGTTTTGGCCGAGTTCGTCAAGGTGACCGATTACAACGACATCTTGGCTTATGACCTCCTGTCCACGCCGGGTCTGGTGATTAACGAAAAACTTGTTTCGTCGGGGCGTATTCCTTCGCCGGCTTCGGTGGCCGCCTGGATCGCCGATGCCATGAAGGCGACCTAGAGAACGCCTCGCGCACAGAGATCTTGCGTAAAATCGGCTACAAGCTTTAGGCTGGAAAATTTCCCTAACCAGCGAAGCGGCGGCAGGCAATCCTTCCGCAACAAGGCAATAAGCCTCTCCTTGAGGCAGGCATTGGCGTGATACTCGCGGCCTGCTAATTATCTTTGCTCAGACTAATGATATTGGTGAAGAGCATGGCAAAGTGGTTAATGGTTGCCACACAGCCGGACAGAAATACTGCAGCGAAGGAGACAAGGTGAGGAAATCTTTTTACACGGCAGGAAGGTTCTTATTGGCGATTGCCATTTTAGGAGCGAGTGCTATCGCGTTGGATCATGATGCCGGCAGCATGGCTCGGGCGGCCAGCGCGCCGCTTCCCGAAGGCCATCCGAATATCGACATGCGCGGTGGCGCCGCTCCGGCCGCGCCCAAGTTCGACTTCTCGAAGATCGTCAAACCCAAAGACGGCAAGACCGTCCAGGAGGTTTATCAAGAAAAGGCCAAGCTCAACGGCAAGCGCGTGAGGCTGCGCGGTAAGGTCGTTAAGTACAGCGAGGCGATCATGGGCAAGAACTGGCTCCATTTGCGCGATGGCACCGGCAAGGAGCCCGCCAATGACCTTACCGTGACAACCCAGGCCAAGGCGAAAGTCGGTGACACAGTCTTGGTAGAAGGAAACGTTACCCTCGATAAAGATTTGGGCGCGGGATACAGATACGACGTCATCATCGAAGACGCCAAAGTGAAAGTTGAATGACCGCGTGAAGCGGCGACGATCGCTTTGGGAGTAAATGAACGATCGTCTGCAAGGTTATAGGCGCGCACACGAATCTGCGCACGTCTGCAGCAGATGTGCGCAGATCGATTTTCGTTAGCCCTTCGATTGCTTAATCTTTACTGTTTCGATCATCGAGTCGCTGGAGGGCTTTGTTGATTCCGCAACTCATTTCCACTGTCCTTTCAGCACGCAGGCTATCACGCGATCTTCCGCCGGCTATTTGGGTGCTTGGCATTGGCTCGTTGTTGATGGACACATCCTCGGAGCTGATTCATAGCCTGCTGCCGGTTTTCATGGCATCTACCCTGGGGGCCAGTGTGGTGACCATAGGCTTGATCGAGGGAGTCGCTGAAGCGACGGCAGCAATCACTAAACTCTTCTCAGGCGTAATTAGCGATTTTGTCGGGAAACGCAAGTTTCTCGTCGTGCTCGGCTATGGCGTGGCGGCTCTAACCAAACCGATCTTTCCAATGGCCCGGTCGATAAACTGGGTGTTGGCCGCTCGCTTTCTCGACCGCGTCGGCAAAGGCATCCGCGGCGCGCCTCGGGACGCGCTGATCGCCGGTATTACGGCAGCTCACCTGACCGGCGCGGCCTATGGGTTGCGCCAATCGTTGGATTCCGTCGGCGCCGTCGTCGGCCCGTTGTCGGCGTTCATATTCATGGGCCTGTTCAAAAACGACATTCGCGCAGTTCTCTGGATTGCGGCCATTCCCGCAGTGATTGCCGTCGCATTATTCATTTTAGGCATCGCGGAGCACGCGGGTTTGGAACGACATCGAACTGAGACCACGCAAGGCCGTGGCATCATGGGCGTCATCGACGGCGGCAAGAGCAAAGGCGTGGAACATGAAAGCGGCATCGCGTGGCGCAAAGAGCTGCTGCGCAAAATCGGTTACAAGCTGTAAGCGAGATGAATCGCCTTCGTAAGCTGGTGCTGTGACGCTAGGCTGTATCAGCTGTGATCCTCCAGGCGGTGCGTGGAGAATTTGATCGAGTAGGGAGCCGGGTTTCATCCTTGCGAATTTCTTCTTGCAACGAAGTGATTTGCTTGCATTCGTGCAAAAAGTTTTTTAAAAACGGCGATATTATGTGACCCGAAGTGTGGCATCTCGGTTGCACTAGCTAACCACTGGTTGAGCCGCGAAATCTGACTTTAGAAGGGAGTCCCCTATGGCTATGCTAAAAAAAATTCTCGCACCGACGGACTTTTCCGAGTTATCGGCGGAGGGCGTGCGCTACGCGTGCAAGTTGGCCAAGGATATCGGGGCGCAGGTGACCGTCTTCAATGTCGTAATTCTGGATGAATCCAACGTTGTGGGGAAGGGGGAGATGGAAGCGCACGAAAAGCGGCTCAGTGAATTTACCAATAAGATTGCCGGCCGTCGGACGGATGATTTCAAAATACGCGAGATCGTCGTTACCGGCCAGGCGTATGCTGCGATCGTTGATTACGCGGAAAAAGAGCGCGCCGACCTGATCGTCATCTCTTCGCACGGCCGCAGCGGCTTGTCGCGCATGTTGATCGGCAGCGTCACGGACAAGCTTTTACGCGGCGCGACTTGCCCCATCTTGGTAGTACCGGCTGGAGGAAAAAGGTAACGATAGTGCCGCATAGCTTCCATGTTTCCGGAAGTGCGGAAATGTGGAACTTCCCGCCCGCTAAGTAACTTGGTTCATCCGTTTGTTGACATAACCGCGGGCGTTTAATACCGTCAAGCCGCCAGTCACGCACTCGCCTAACAGCAGTGCGCTGGTTAATCTAACAATCGGAGGCATACGGTGAAATTCAATTTTAGCAAACTGTGCGTCTTATCTGTCGTGTTGATCGAGCTGACGATTGTCCCGCGCGGCGCCTACGCCGCGTCCGCCAATCCGACGCTCGCAAAGGCTAAGCAAGAGGCCGAAGCGAAAGGATTCATCTTCGCATCGAATCAAGAAGAGATCATCGCCAACGCCAAAAAAGAGGGCAAGCTGCGCGTCATGGGGTCCCTCGACGCGCAGACCTTGAAGGCTTTGAACGAGGCATTCCGCAAGAAATATCCTTTTATCGACGCGCAAGCTCAGGAAATCGCCGGCACTGATAATTACATCCGCATGATTCAGGAGATGAAGGCCGGCATGGCCAAGAGCTGGGACGTTAACTACGTCGCCTTCGACATGTATCCCGAGTACCTACCGTTCCAGAAAAAGTTTGACATTCTCGGCATGCGCAACAGGGCGTGCTGCAAATCCCGCAGAAGATGATCGACCCGGTCAATCGCCATGTGGTGGTCGTGGCCAGTGACCTTCAAGTCGTCGCGTTCAACAAGAAGCAGCTCCCGCCGGAAAAAGTTCCCAATACCTGGGAAGGTTTTCTGCGTGAAGAATTCAGCGGCAGAAAATTCATGCTCGACATCCGCCCCAAAGACATCGCGTCGCTCATTCCGGCTTGGGGAATGGAAAAGACGGTGGACTTCGCGCGCAAGCTGGCGGCGCAAAAGCCGGTGTGGATCAGGGGCAACAGTCGAGCGCTGACGATGATTCAGTCGGGCGAATATAGCACGCTTCTCGGCCCCAATCTCGCGGTCGCCATGCGGGTGGAGAAGAAAGATCCCAACATCGGCTACAAAATCCTCGAGCCCGTGCCGACCCGGCTAAACGAAGCGCAAAGCGTCCTCGCCGCCGCGAGCAATCCCTACGCCGGTCTATTATGGTTGGAGTTTTTATGTTCTCCCGCGGCGCAAGCGATCATCGATCAGTACGAGCCCTACGGCGCATCCCTGCTCATCCCCGGTACGGTCCAGGAGAAGGTCGCGCGCGGCTTGAAATTGTCCGTCATCGACTGGGAGCATGTTACGAGACTCGAAGACTATCAAAAGAAAATCACCGAGGCGTACGGCTTTCCGCGGGCGGATGCGAAATAAGTTCAAGCCGGTTTGAAGATTAACTATGTCTGAGGAGTAAAGATGAAGTGTGAGAGTGCCAACGTGGATATGACAGCTTCATAAAGTATTTCCTCTTTCTCACTTTACTCACTTCTGATTCTCAAAGAGCGTGCCAAGGGAAGCGAAATTTTTTTTTCTTAATTTGCGCTAGGGAAACATTCGGGTCATGAAAGCGATTTTGAGTTTTTGCTTGTGCAGGCCGCACCACGTCGAGGTTTCACCTTCACCGCACTGCCGCGCGGCTCCGGGTAGGGCGGCGCGTCGCGAGATAATCGTTTTCGTCTAATGCGCGGTCTCCGAGCCATTTAACCGACCCACTTTAGCGCTTTGGTTCTGCCGGCGCCGAGATTTCCTCCAAAGTTTCCCCTGACAGATCTCGGTCGCCGACATGAATTGCGATATCGGCTAGACTCACAATGCCGACTAATCGCTTGTTTTGGTTAAGAATCGGCAGTCGCCGAATCTGCCGTGCTTCCATAAGGCTGATCGCTTCTTCGACTTCTTGATCTTCCAAGCAATAGGCGATGTCGGTCGACATCACTTCAGTGACTTTAGTATCTTTTGGCTTACGCCCACTCGCGGTGGCTCTGATGGTAATATCACGGTCAGTCAAAATACCTTTGAGCCGATCGCCGTCGCATACCGGTATTAAACCGACATCGAGACTTTTCATTTTGATCGCCGCGTCCTGTAACGAAGCGCTGGTATTGACGACTTCAACGTCACGGGTCATCACATCTCTCAGATCCATGTCATACCTCTCCTTACGGCGTTTTCACTCAGCCGATGATTAGCCGTTAACGGCTCAGGTGAATTTGTTTTGGCGCGTTTTGGGTCACATCTGCGGGCCGAACACGTCGGTCCGTCCGGCCATAATCATCCTAGCTTGATGATGACGAGTCCAATACTTACCGCCTCGGTTTGATCTTGAGAGACTAATTTTGGTCGCGCGATTCGGTCGCTTGGCGCGCCGCCGTCTTATCGCGTTCAAGCCAATCCCTGACCCAGCGCTCGACTTCTTCCTTTCTATCGCCGTAGCGTTTTTGCACGACGCCAAGGAATTTATCGAAATCGCCCTCTGCTTCGAGCAGGTCGTTGTCGGTGAATTGGCCCCATTTCTTTTTTAGCTCGCCTTTGAATTCTTTCCAGCTTCCTTTGAATTGCGCGTTATTCATAAAATGCCCTCCTTGTTTTAAGAGTGGGTATGTCCCTGCTTCTACTGCATCAACACCAATAGTTTTCCTGGCCATAGTGATGGTAGAGTTGGGTCTCATATGCGCGGTCGAGTTTATCCGGGCTAAAATCAGGTCCGGACTTGATCGCTTCGCGCGAGAGATTGACGTAGACGTTAGAGTTTTTCCAATCGACGTTGGCGATCCACTGTGGTGCTACCAGGACTTTCTTACCGGGCAACCAGTTGCGGGTATCGATGATGATATAGCGAATGGTCCAGGTCTCGTCGTCGATGATGAAGTCTTCGACATGGCCGATTTCACCGTCGGTCGCTTGGATCGAGTAGCCCGTGACGTCTTTCATGCTGCGCAGATGGGAGTGATTCACCTCGTTGGTGAGCGCGATCTTTCGATCGATGCTTTCGGCGATCAGATCTTGCGGCACCATAGCTTGCCCCCAAATGTCATCGTTGGCCCAGTAATAGGGTAACCCGTAATAGTTGTAGTATTTAACCTCGTCCTGAGCCGACAACTCCTCGTTCATGCTGATGTCCGGACTGCTTTTTACTTGCTCTTGTGTCAGTAAAACCGGCAGGCGTTTTCCCTCCCAGTCCGCCTGGTCGACAACGATCGGGGAGATCAGCACCTTGCGTCCTGGCAGCCAGCGATTAGTGTCGGCGACCAAATAGCGAACCGTCCAATTCTTATCGTCGAAAATGAAATCATTGGCTTCGCCGATATCCCCATCGCGCGCCCCGATGATAAAACCTTTCAGATCTTTCATTCTACGAAGCATCGTCTGGTCTCCTTTATTTTCTTTTATCATGAGTGTCGCATATGCGATGCCAATGGTGACTCACCATGCGGATTGATGAGAAATCAGTAACTTAGAATTGAGGAGCCGTGAAAATTCGCTCCAGGTTGAAAGAGAAACTCCTTCACTTGCGACCGATTTGGTAGATCGTTTCTGACAACGAAACATTGTAGAAACCCACGCAAAAAACTCATCAACGTGACTTGAATCTAGTAAGTCCCCGCAGCTTGCTGCGGGCACCCTATTGATGGGGAATCCAAAGGGGGCGGGCATCCCCTTTGGTCGCGTGCGGGGTTAATACCCCGTACGCGAAATGCTCCGTTTATGATATGATGACACGAAATGTTGAAACTGCGGGAATCGATACACCCATCGCGAATATCGCTGAAAGGATGCGTTCCTACGATATCGGCGTACTGCCGATATGCGATGGCAACAGATTAGTCGGGATGCTCTCCGACCGTGACATCACGGTCCGCGCCACGGCGAACAATCGTCACCCTGAACAACTGCGTTGTCAGGATATTATGACTCCCAAGGTGATTTTTTGTTTTGAAGACCAAGATATCAAAGCAGCGCGCGAACTGATGCAGCGTCACAAGGTTCGTCGCTTACCTGTAGTCAATATTGAAGACGAGATCGAGGTTAAGCCATCGGCGTAAGTTAATTTAACCCCAAGGCGAATTGTCTCATATAAAAATTGTCCGGAAAATGTGAAACAAGAAGTTATGAAGGTGATACCAAGCGATTTGAATTACCTCCAAGCCAAGCGTTATGGCACCGACAAGTTGGCGCGGCGATATGGGCAGGTGTTAGCGGGTCGCGAAGAACAACGGGTCAAAACTTTTGTGCGGCGAATGCGCGGCGACGTCCTGTCAAAGCAGGATGTCAATTTCACCGGGTTTTATTCAATGCTCAAACATACTACCGCCGCGTAGAAAAACTATTACCGACGAGGCTGTAATTGTGGAAACCGACACGCTTTCCTGCTCGATTACAAACCGGCCGAGCGTGCAAAGTATATCGAGGCCTTTTTCAGCAACATCGATTGGAATGCGATAGAGCAACGGTTGAGCCGTCCGGCGATTCGCTCGTCGCACGCCGTCTAAAGTGGTTACGATCGAAAATGTCACTGGGACGAGGAGTATTGATATCATGCCGCGGGGAGATAAGTCGCAGTACACCGAAAAACAGAAACGCCAAGCGGAGCATATCGAAGAAGGATACGAGCGCCGCGGCATCAACGCCAAGACCGCGGCTCGGCGTGCCTGGGCGACCGTAAATAAAGCGCACGGCGGCGGTGAAAAACCCAGCGGTTCGGGTTATGGTAAGCGCGTCAATTCGGCGCCGTATAAAAAGGGAGGAAAAATCGGCGGCAAAGCGTCCGCCCGGCGACCTTTTGCAGAGAAATCGGCGTCGGCAAAAAAAGCCGCGCGGACGCGGGCACGTAGAAGGAATTGACACTGCAGAAGCCTTGAAAATATAATGTTAGCGCGGCCGCTGACTGTTCCGATCAATTTACGGCGGCTCCCCTTAAGCCCTCTTTTTTTAGATCGCATCGCAGCGCTTGCCGGTACGTACTCGATTCGTTGGCGGACGGATAAAGATCAATCATCTGATTGTAGCGTTTCAGGGTGATGCCCCCGATACCTCCTTAACGTTGCCTGCACGAGCAGCACTGGCGCTGCCGCCGAACCTGTTAACAATAAAAAATCAGCAAGAATAAAGAGCTGACCATGCTCCGGCAACCCTTGTCTAAATTCATGCAGGGCTTCAGCAAACCTATATTCAGTATTTGACTCGGAAGCCATATAAGAGCGGCCACCGGTTCGAAGGGTGCTACAAAGTGATCGCGTGCCTAAAAATCCGTATTTATTGGAAATGATCCGCGGCGTTCATCTCACTTCGGTTATGTGTTACTGCTCATTAGATATTATGGAGCAAACAGAGTCCGAAAAGCCGACTGTCAGCCGGTTAGAGCTGTTCCTCACATTTTCCCGTATTACCTTGTCGAGTTTTGGCGGCGCATTGTTCTGGGCGCGGCGCGGGCTGGTGGAGCGGCAGCACTGGCTGAGCGAGCGGGAGTTTGCCGAATTGTTAACCCTCGGACAGCTCCTGCCTGGGCCGAACGTGCTCAATCTTACGGTATTGGTCGGCTATCGTTTCGCCGGGTGGACCGGCGCCGCCGTCTCCATCGCGGGTTACTTAGGTTGGCCGTTTCTCGTCGTCATCGGCATGGGTCTGGCTTATCAACACTACGGCGCCTTGGCGCAGGTGCAGCAGGCGCTCGCCGGCATGTCAAAAGTCGCGGCGGGACTACTGCTCGCCACCGTGATCAAGTTGGCGACGGTCTTGCCGAGGAAGTGGCGGCCGTGGCTGTTCGGGATGCTAGCCTTTGTCGGCGTCGGCGTGCTGCGCTTGCCGCTACTGTGGGTCGTCGGCGCTCTCGCGCCCTGTGCCGTCTTCTTGGCCTGGAAAGCGAAGGATTGATGGACCGGCTTGACCTCGGCGCGCTGTTTCTGCATTTTCTCGCCCTCTGGTGTGTCGCGGTCGGCGGTCCATCGGCGATCTTGCCGGACATCCATCGCTATGTGGTGGAGGTGCATCACCTGTTGAGCAACAAGGAGTTTGCCGAGATCTACACCCTGGCGCAGGTGGCGCCCGGTCCCAACGTCATGTACGTCACTTTGATCGGCTGGCACCTGGCGGGGTGGGCCGGCGCAGCCGCGACCACGATTCCACTCCTCGTGCCCGCGACCACGCTGACGCTGCTCGTCGGCCACTTCAACGAGCGTTATCCGAATGCCGCGATTTTTCGCGCCGTCCGTAGCGGTCTGATGCCGATCACGATCGGACTCATGTTCGCCAGCGCGACGATACTGATGCGCGCGGTGAACCACGAGTGGCGCGGCTATTTGATCACGCTGCTCACGGCCGCCTTAGTGTTGCGCAAGTCATGGAACCCACTATGGGTACTCGCCGCCGGCGCAATTGCCGGCATGGCCGGCATAGTGTGAGCGGAGAGTCGCGCTCGGAACGAATAAACGGAGCATTTCGCGTACGGGGTATTAACCCCGCACGCGACCAAAGGGGATGCTCGCCCCCTTTGGATTCCCCATCAATAGGGTGCCCGCAGCAAGCTGCGGGGAATTATTAGATTTAGCCCACCGTTGTTTCAGCCTACAGCCGTGAAGCTTACGACCCTCAAACCGTTCAGAGAAAGTCCGGAAGCGCGACGCTTCGCGCTGGTCTTTGCCATCGTCTACTTTGCCCAAGGGATGTGGTACCTGCCGAACCTCTCGATCACGTTTCTCCTGAAGGACACCTTCGGTCTCAGCGCCGCTCAAACCGCGACGTTCTTCTCGATCACAGTCATCCCCTGGCTGATCAAGCCGGTGTACGGCTTAATCTCGGATTTCGTGCCGCTGTTCGGCCAAAGGCGCAAGAGCTATTTTATTCTGACCTCCGGGGTGGCCGCGGCGATGGGCCTAACCCTCACGCTTATGGGATCTTATACCTACTGGGGGGTCGCGATCTTTTTCACTTTGATGGGGCTTGGCCTGGCCTTTACAGATGTGCTGACCGACGCACTCATGGTAGAAAACGGCCAGCGACTCGGCCTCACAGGGCCGTTCCAAGCGGTCCAGTGGGCTGCAATCTCATTCGCCTCGATCCTCGTTGGGATCGGCGGAGGCTGGCTTGCTGAGCACAAGTTTCTCTCGGTCACTTTTCTGATCGCCACAGTCTTCCCGGTCATTACGCTGGCCATGGCCATCTTCCTGATCGTTGAGCCGCGCGTCCAAGCGGGCGAGCGCCAGTTTCGAGAGACCTGGATTGCGATCCGTGGTGCCGTTGGGTCGCGCACGCTCTGGATCGTGGCAGGGTTTATCTTTTTCTACAATTTTAGTCCTTCCTTTGGCCCGGCCCTGGTCTACTACGCTACCGACGTGCTCCACTTCTCCAAGCTCTTTCTCGGCACCCTAGACTCCCTCTCGTACGCCTCCGGGATCGTCGGCACTGCGCTCTATTTCGCTTTCTCGAAGTCCTTCCCGTTTAAGCGCTTGATCCACTTCGCCATCGCGGTTGGGGTGATTGCGACGCTCGCCTACCTTGGCTACCGGGATCAAGCATCGGCGATCATGCTGTCGCTGGTCTTCGGCGCCGTCGCGATGTTCATCCAGCTGACATTTCTCGATCTGGCTGCCAGAGCTTGCCCGAAGCAGGCCGAAGCAACATTCTTCGCGTTTCTGATGTCGGTCTATAACGGAGCTGTGCAGCTCTCGCAGATCACGGGCGGCTGGCTCTACGATCAGGTGGGCTTTACGCGGCTGATTTTCATCAGCGCCGCCTTCACCGCCCTGTGCTGGCTCTTGGTTCCACTCCTGAAGTTGGAGGAGCTTAAGCCGGTGCGCAGAGAGGAGCCCCTGGTTAGCTCCCGACCGTAACGCCGGACCAGCCGGGTGAGACCATTGAGAAACAACCCGCGGTCGGCAGCGCTGAAGAATACTTTTTGCCGATCGTTGCCGCGGTTGGTCAGATGATAAATTACCCCGGCAAATTCTAACCGCAGGGGCCGTGCCCTAACGGGACTCTCGGGAAGGGTTGCCGCCGTGTTGCAACACCTGACGCGCAAATTATCACCAAAATTGATTGACGCGGAAAAAAAACCATGTCACGCGTCGAGGTCAGATCCATTTAAATCTAATATTCCCCGCAGCTTGCTGCGGGCACCATCAAATGGGGTTTCCAAAGGGGGTGAGCATCCCCTTTGGTCGCCTGCGGGGTTAATACCCCGCAGGCAAAATGCCTGGTTTATTAGAAAGTCAGGAAATAAAAGTCGGAACGTGCGCCGCAATTAGTCGATACTCCTCGTGAAGTTAGCCGCCTTGCCGCTAGCGGGGTACTTAGACGGGAGCGAACAACGTCTTTTCCCCTGCAGACGGAATTGATATGTAGAACGTGGGCTGTGACACCAGCTGAGAGTCACGGCGGATCATTGGTCGAAGCACAAACGTTTCGACTTCGTGGGGTTGTCATTCCGACTATCGCATTCGTCTCGGATGAAGGGCGTTTATGTCGCGGGATAAGCCCGTATTGCGGGCGATAAAACTCCTGACGCTCATCGAAAAAAACGGTAACGGGTTGCGCGTTACGGATATGGCCGAGCAACTCGGCACGAATGCGAGGGCGGTATACCGGGACCTGCAAGTTCTCGAAGAGCTTCACGTGCCGCTTTATCCGCACAAGAACGGTAGAGAGAGCTATTGGAAAGTCGATCCTGATTATCGGAACCGGCTTTCAATTCCATTTTCTCTTTCGGAACTGTTGTCTCTTTATCTTGCGCAAGAGTCGATTCGGCCCTTGGACGGAACCGTTCTCTCTGATTCCTTGCAGTCGCTTTTCGAGAAAGTGTGGGCGGTCCTGCCAAAGCCTCTTTTTCGACAAATGGTTGATCTGCGCAAGAGCTTTCTCTCGGCGATTCCGGCGCAGAAAAACTATGGCGACTATCGTGAGTTCGTCAAAATAATTCAAGAAGCGATCGAAGGCCGGAAGGTTCTGCAACTTATCTATCACCCGCGCGATCAATCGCCCGCCGAGCGCCGGGTCAATCCCTACGCCGTACACCTCCACAACGGCTCGCTCTATGTGATCGGTCACTGCCAGCTGCGCAAGGACATCCGGACGTTCGTCGTGGATCGGATGCAGAAAATCAGGTTGACCGAAGATTCTTTCACGATGCCGCCCGATTTTTCTCTGGAGAGCTACCTCCGGCACAGCTTCGGCATGTTCACAGAAGAGTTGGTCCGGGTGAAAGTCCGCTTCCACAAGTCCCTGACCCGCATTCTTCTGGAGCGCCGCTGGCACCCGAGCCAGAAAAACAAAAAGCTCAAAGACGACTCCTTGGAACTTACCTTTGAAGTGGCCGGAATCAAGGAAATAAAGACCTGGATCATGGGCTTCGGCGCGCTCGCCAGGGTCCTTGAGCCCGCTTTCTTGGTGAAAGAAATCAAACGGGACCTGGGGAAGGCACTGAGCTTTTACGTGAAATGACGGTTCGTGTTGAAATCACAAATTGTGATTTCAAGTTGGGGAGGCTTAGCGTTTTAATGCTTCGCGTTTTTTAATGCGTTTTCACGCGGACGGATGATTGAAAATTCGATGAAAGACATTGAAATCATTCCGCTCGCGAAGAGAAAAATGGAAAAGCGGAGAATTCCTGAAGCATGGGTTACGGAAGCGCTAAGAAACGCAGGGCAAGTTATCGAAGGACATGGTGGCCGATCGGTGGCGCAGCAGCGCCGTAAAATCCGCCGCCGAGAAATGCTGCTTCGGGTTGTTTTCGAAGAGACCGAGGATAAATATGTGGTGATTACGGCGTATCTTACCTCGGACATCAAACGGTACTGGAGGGATAAAACCCCATGAAAATAGAGTACGACACGGATCATGATCTCTTGAACATCGAATTCCTGGCCAACGTTCCAATCGACGACTCCGTCGAGCTGGACGGCGTGGTCATCGACTACGCCAAAGACAAACGCATCGTTGCCATCGAAGTGTTGGACGCGAGCAAGCGAACCACGCGCAAACCTTTGGATCTCACAAAGTTGCACATCGTGAAATCTTCCGGCGCGGGTGCAGTACGCGAGAGCAGCGAGAAGTACGGCAAACGGCGAGGCGGAAGAGCAGCCCCTCGCCGGTGAAGCTGGACAATAATAGTGCTGTTGTAGACGACCTCCAAACTGTTAAGAGGGTTTCATAGCAATACTTTTGAACCTTGAGCCCTTGAACCGGTTTCTAGTCGTCACGGCTTGAACCGAGGGAAGCGGTTGAATGTTTGGAACGAGTTGGACGGTTCAGTGAGGGAATGGAGGACCTGCGGTGCGCGTGGTTGGTCGGAATGATCCCTGTCCATGCGGGAGTGGACGGAAATTTAAAAAGTGCTGTTTGAGCAAGAGCGGCGTGGTTTCACAATCCTACAGTTCGGCGGAGCGAAGCAACGCCTTGGCGAAGCTCATGAGCTTCGCAGCGCGATCTAAGTTCAAGGAAATGCACCGCGCGGCGCTAGCGCTGTTCTGGGGAGACTGGCTTTCCAAGGCACCGGATCGCGATCTCGAAAAAGTGATGACTTCGGAGCCAGTCGAGATCGCCTACAATAGCTGGTTCGGCTTTGATTTCGACTGCGGCGGCGGGCGCAGGATGCTCGAAATTTTTCTCGAAAGTGACCGAAGCCAGTTAAGCTCCGGCGAATTGTATTATCTGCAAAGTGTGCGCGGAAGTCACCTGCGCTTGTACGAAATCCTTGAAGTGACACCGGATCAAGGATTCGAAGTGCACGACTTGTGGGACGATCGGCGCTTTTATGTCCGTGAGCGCGCCGCGACACGGCAGATTGTGGCGTGGGACTTGGTGGTTGCGCGGATCGGAGCGGCCGGCGATGGAGAAACGGTTTTCGAGACGCTCCCTTACGTGTTCCCGGCGGCGCACAAGGAGGACTTGCTAAGGGGCCTCAGAAGAGCGCATCGGGTTTTCACGAAAGAATATCCCGGTAAAAGCCTTTCCGAATTCTTCAAAATGATGGCGCCCGTCTTTCATCAGCTGTGGTTGGAGCACGTCGCGCTGCCACCTCCTCCCAAGCTCATCGCCGGCGACGGAGAGCCGTTTGTCTTTGCCAAGGTGATTTTCGATCTCCTCGACCGCCAAACAGCGTTTCGCTCCCTCTCGGGTCGCGAAGAGATCCTCGATCAGGGCGACAGCAGCTACGTTTGGCTCCAACCCGCGGGCGCCACTCAGCGCAGCGTCGGCACGATCATCATGGAAGAAAAACGTGTTGTGTTCGAGACCACTTCGAAAAAACGCGCCGAGAAAGCGCGCGACGAGTTGCCGAGTCTGTTGGGCGGCGCCGTTCGGTTCCGCGTGATCAGTTACGAAGACGTCGGGCAGGCGCTCAAGCGCGCCCCGACAGCAAACAAGCCGAAAGAGCCGGAGATTCCGATCGAAGAACAGCGCAAAATCCTCGGCGAATATTACGAGAATCATTATCGCAAGTGGCTCGACGAGCCGGTGCCGGCCCTAGGCCACCGCACGCCGCGCCACGCCGCGCGCTTGAAGACGGTGCGCCCCAAACTGATCGCGTTGCTCAAGGATTTCGAGAGCCGCTCGGAGCGGCAGCGCCGGGCCGGCGAGATCGCCTACGATTTCGGTTGGATGTGGGCCGAGTTGGGACTGAATCGGGACTGAGTGAGAAGTTCGCCGGCAAGGGAATTCTCATGCATGAGGAAAGCCATTGAGGTGGCCGGAATCAAGGAAATAAAGACCTGGATCATGGGCTTCGGCGCGCTCGCCAAAGTCCTCGAACCGGCGTCCTTAGTCAAAGAAATCAAAGACGACCTGGGGAAATCGCTGAAATCTTACACGAAACCCTAAGCCAGCCTGCCTGACAATATTTTAAAAACATGTGACACGTTTCGACAAACGTCTGTGATATAGGGGAAGCTTGTTTCGGCAGGAGAGCGACGATTTATGGAACGCATTGTGTTATTGACGAGAGCGGCAAAGTGGATGCACGAGCGGGGTTGGATGGAGAAGCTGGCTAGACGACGTGGCTACGAGCGGAGCTTATTCGAGCACAGCCTGATCGAGTTGGATGTTCCGTGATTGATGTCTTCTCTGCATACCGGGCCGCCGGCATCTCCGAACCGCGCTCATTTCAGCGGGAGGCCTGGTGCCGCATTGCAAACGGCTTCAATACCCTTATCTCTGCCGGGACCGGCAGCGGCAAAACCGAGGCCGCCTTTCTCCCAGCCCTCGCGACTGGCCGTCGAATCATCGCACTCTACCCAACCAAGGCGCTGCTTCAGGATCAGATGCCACGCATCGAGAATCTCGCAGCGGGCAAGACAATTGCGGTTGACACCGGCGACGAGGACGACCGGACCTTCTATCGTGCCGATGTGATCCTCACGAGCCTCGACAAATTCCTGTACCGGTTCTTCGGCTACGGAAAGAAGCGATGGAGTTATCTCTATCCCTACCGGATCGGATTCGACGACACACGCGGCACCACCTTGCTCCTTGATGAGGCGCACGCATACGAGGATGTTGCCTTTTCCCACTTTTGGTTCCTGCTGAAGAAGCTTACTTACGAGCGCAGCGTTCAAACGGTTCTCCTTTCGGCCACCCTTCCTCCGGCTCTCATCGACGCGCTTGAGGACGCGGATCGTCGCCACTTCCCGCGCGCTGTGGACGAGGGATCGTTCTTCCAAACAGTTACAGACGGCGAAACCAGATCCGGGGTCCTGGCCTACGCAGGCCGCGTTCCGGCGGCCGAGATCGTTGAGAGGATTCTTACTGTGTTCGGCCAATGCAACCGTGTGATCGTCGTTTTGAACGCGGTTGTCGCGCCGGTGGAAGAAGAGCGACGGCAGGGACGGACTCTTCACGAAGTGTGGCAAACGTTGGTTCAGAAGATCGGCTCGCGGGTTCCCGGCAAGCCCCCCGCAGCGGTGGTCGCGCGGGCGGATAGTTTAGGCGCCATAGTCGGAAACGTTCTCACCTACCACGGCCATCAGATGCCGCGGTATCGGACGCAAGTTCTTCAACGCTTGAAGGACCTGGATGAAGGCTGGAAGCCGAACGCAGATGGCAGCCCCAAGCACGGTGAACCATTCATCCTCGTGACGACGTCCGCGATGGAAGTCGGGGTGGACGTATCCTCAGACGTTATGATCACCGACCTGTGCGGCTGCGACAGCTTTGTGCAGCGTATCGGCCGTTGTGCCCGGCGTCCAGGCGAGTCCGGTGAGGTATACCTGATCGCCGATGAGGGTGACCAACAACGGCGCGGGCGATCCTTCTGGGAAGTGTTCAAGGATCGGCCTGCGGACAGTCGGATTGACGCTGAAGTAAAGCAGGGACTCAATGCGCACAATACCATCCCCGATCTGAGTCGGATTCAACTCCGCCTCGAATATCTCCAGGATCAGAGTTTGTACCGGTACGTGTACGACTTCGTTCAAGAGAACCGCGAACTCTGGGAAAAGGGCGTGGTCATCACGCGAGACTGGGAACCGGCGATTGCGCTTGTCCGCAGCGAACAGCTGGACGGGAAGGATTACATCGGTGGGATTGCTGCACGCGACTTCTGGCGTGCGAAGGAGATCAAAGAAAAGCTGTTGCTGCCGCTCTCCGCTGCCGCGGACATTGCGCCGTACTGCGCATGGGTGTTCGAGGGATACGACGAGGCGAATCAGTACACGCAGCGAATCCCTGTGGGAGGGTCCAATGAGAGGACGCTCGCCGACGCGTTGAAACTGGCAACAGGCACCAGCGCTCGCAGGCGCAATCAAGACGAGAACAAAATGCAGCCCATCTACGCATTGGGGCTGCCGCTGATTTTGATCCTGGGCAGTCGGCGCGAAGGCACTGAGGCGGAACACGACGGTACCTGGCCCTACGAAGACCCCAACATCGGGCTCCGTTATCGGCGTCGATTCGCAAAGCTGGACCAAGAACCAAAAGTCTTCTCGCCCTCGCCTCACCTCAGAGTTCGCAAGGTTCTCCTGCGGAAGGAGAAGGGGAAGTACGAGTTGCCTCTCTATTGGTTCGAGCCGAACGAGGAGGAGCAGGCGAGTGAAGAGGGCACACTATGACCATTCCAAACCTACGCCCTAGTATCTTCGTGCCCGGCAAGATCATCCAGGTGCGGAACGCGGAAGACCCACTTATTCTCAGCAAGTTGGTGCTGATCTCCGTTGAGGAGCACGTGCGCCATGTTGTTGAAATGCTCGATTGGTTATTCCCCGACGCAACGCAGGAGCAGCGGGCAGGTGCGGCGCTCCATGATGTCCACAAGAAGGTCGGCGCCCGCTACGACTTTTTTCATGCGTGCGGTCGCAAGCCTGCTCCAGCCGAGGAGCATCTCCTCGCCGACTTCTATGGAGACGGAAACAATTGCGTGGAGCTCGCGGTGAGCGAGGCGTCAGAGGGATACTTGGAATTTGTCCAAGATCAGCGGCACAGACGGCTGTGGCCCGTTCGAGGACATGACGGGAATGTGAGCGACGTTCGGCTCGACCTTGATCCACCCTTCGGCAATCACGCTGCCGATGCCACCGAGGCTGATCTCAAACCGTATCGGAACGGCTCATTCGTTCTCGCGGACGACCACGCACGGCGCGGTTACGTTCTCAACCTTGTCCATCTGCACCACTCCTTTCAGCCTGATCGGATCATCGGTGCATGCGCAGAGCACGGCGAACAGCTCGCGCGAGACCTTTATCGGCTCATCGTCGCTGATCACGTCGGCTCGCGGTGGGCCGAGTACGTTGTGCAACAGCTAGAGGCGGGAGCGGAGAAGGAAGATCGAATCGACATCTTTGGCGACGTCGAGATTGAAGGCACTGAGGTGTTCGCGCGGGGTGTTGACGGAGAACTTTTCGTCGGCGCAGTCCATCTTCGGCGCCCAAAGTATTCTGGTGAGACGGCGGATGCCCCCGAGATCGAACTGCTGGTCAGGTATTATCCAGCGGACGTGAATTGGCACCTCAGGGAGTTGGTAGAGCAGGAGACCGTGTCTACCAAGCAGAGGCCGCAACAACGCCGTGCGAGCATGGGACGCGCGCGCCGAAAGAGATCATGAACCGTCAGGAAGCCATTCAGCGGATCATCTGGTCTCTGCTCGCGCACGCCAATGTGCCGCGCAAGGCCGTGGCTGTTGCATTGGCGGTAAAGTCTCATCTTGGAGATCGCGCCGAATCCGACTTCTGCAACCTTCTCCGCGCGGCTGGTCTCTTCGCCCGAGATGACGACGGATTCTTTATGAGATACGTGCGGCGGATTTCGGGGCAAGATGGTGACGATTTCCCGTCTCTGCCATCGCCGACTCACCTGCTGACGGTGCCTGTTCCGGTGGAGCCACGGATGCGAATCGCTTACAGTGTGTTCACCGGGCTTCTACTGAAGCATTTCTATCAATGCCACTCTGCGGTTCCGCTCCAAGTGAACGAAGGCATGGCGTTGCTCTGGGTTCCCGCGCAACCGCTCGCGCCGGCTTCGCCACTCCCGGACAACGCGGAGCAGGTATGGCACGAATTCCAGCGTTCGAAGCTTGCTGAAAGCGCTTTGCAAGACGGAATCGAAGCCACGTTCCTGGGACTGCGGGGAGGTCGGCCAATCGGCGCAGTCGAAGTGCCTCACTCGTGGAAGGGAACGTGCCTCGAGGCGTTGCTGCGCGACGCCGTAAAGAGGAATCCTCGCGCGTTCCAAACTCAGTCGAGAAAGGACAAGATCCAGTTCACGAACAAGTCAAGCGGTACAGTCACGGCAACACCGCTTTCAGTCTTAGCAATCGATGGCGCTTCCGATGTGCAGTCACATGGTGTTGCGGTGGCCAGCGGTAAGCGGTGTCTCGTTTGTGGCTCACAAAGCGTCATGATCCAGGGCGGCAAGTTCTTTCTGCCCGAGAACAAAAAGCAATGGTACGAGGAGCCTGGTCCGAGGGACAAGTTTCCGAGACTCTGTGCAGCGTGCGCTTATGTCGCGCTCCTCTCCGGAATCAGTCCATCCAATAACCAAAGCATACTGGAGTTTCCAGCCGACAACTTTCTCGAGGTATTCGCACTATATGAGAATTTGCAAGGGGTATCGGGTGCGGTGGCCCTCAAGACCATCAATCGAGTCGCCACGCTCGCGATTCTTCCGAGTCGTTATTTACTTCTCTCGAAGAACTCACGACGGGGCCAAATGGATTCCAAGACGCAGATCTACGTTCAATTGCGACATCACACGCCGTTGCTTCGCAACCTCGACCGACCGATGCGGGTCCAGATCGAGGGAGGCCAACCCAACTTCTGGTCGGAGATTTACCCCCACGTAGCCATTGGTCTGTCACACTTCGCCCGCCTACCAAGATACTATGAGACCGGAGACCGCAAGGTTCTTGCACAGCGGGTGACGCGTGCGCTCACTGAGGGGCGGCCCTTCGCGACCGTCTACCTCGCGACCCAGGCAGAGCAACCGGAGAGAGGCTTCGGGCGCGAGCGCAGCCTTTTTAGCCGGGGACTTCGAACATTTGAGGATGAGTTCGTTAGGACACGCCAGTACGGTGATTTGCTGGCGCGAGCATTAGGAGGTGAGCGAATGAGCTATAGTTTCTTTGGAGACGTAATCGATTTCTCGAACTATTTGCTAGCGCTGTGTCAGCCACTGGTGAAGCGGGAGGTGCAAGACAGCGGGTCCTCCGTTTCCGGCATCGCCCGGAAGTTCACTGACATCATTGCTAAAGACTTTGGCCAGTGTCGCGTGGCGAACTTCCTCTACGTGACTTGCCAGAGGGCGGATCAAGCGGAGAAGGCCGGTGCGTGGTGGGCCAAGCGCGACGTGGTTGCGGCGCTCTACCCGACCGCTAAGGACGACCCGCAGCTCGGCGCGGCGCAGCAGCAACTCGATTGGGACGCGTTCCGCGCGAAGACACCAAGAACGGAACTGGAGTCGCAGTTGGATACGCTTCACCAGAAACATGGGGGCGACGCGGTGATCTGGCGCAAGTTCCTTCGTGAGGTGGAGGTGAGGACGCTGGCGCTACTTCTGCTCAACGTTCATAAGACTTACTGAGATAGGAGGACGAGATGGCCCAGAAAAAAGACGATACGAAACCCGGCTCCAAGACTGCGAGCCAGAAGTTGCCTGTAACCAACCACACGGGTGTGAACGCCATTGGAACCAAGACGGTCATCGTGAGCGCATTGCTGGAAGTGACCGGCCAGGTTCGTTTCGGTGACGGAACAGACATCGCTACAACCATCACCGAAAAGGATGTGGTTCTCGGACCAGATAGCAGTAGCGCGGAAAAGGCGATCTGGGCTGGCACGAAGCGTCGTGGTGTGGATCGGCGTACGATTCATGAGCTTCGTGACCGCGCAGGCTGGGATAGCAAGGACTGCTACGTGGGCAACCTTTGCGGAATGTGCCCGATCTGCTGGCTGTATGGCTTTACAGGCACCACACAGGAGCAAGGCAGTGAGGTAAAGGGAATCAATGCGAAGTCACGCATTCTCTATGGCACTTCAGTTTCGGTGCAAGACACGACGCAATGCCTCAATCGGCACTCGCGAAACCAGGTTGACGAAAAGTCGCAGACCACAGCGGGGTCCGCTGGTATCCACGAAGAGGAAGTCATCGTCGGCGGAACTCGGTTCCCTACCTACACTTCTATTATCCGTGTCGTGGACTGGGAGCTCGGCGCGTTCGCGCATGCGTTCTTGGAAAATCTAAACTCAAATCGATACACCGCGGCATCACGTGGACAGGGCGGGATGAAATTCGTCGACCTCAATGGCGAGCCGGCAATTGTCGTGGACGAGTCTCCGCTTGGCGTCTTCCCGTTTGCGGCGCCGAAGGTGCCTGCGTGGGAGACAGACCTCGCTAATTCCAGCAGGCTCTTTACGACAGCGAGGAACAGTCCGCTTTCACTGCAGCCGTTCCAAGCCGCCCTTGAGGCTCAGGGATTCGCTGTTGAGGCGGCGGCGAACAAGCTGACGGCGACAGGCGGCAACGTCGAGTTAGTAGTCGAGACCGACGGCCAGTGTCTCGTCGTGCATCAGAGACCGGATGAGTTAATGAAGCGCTACTACGGAAACCAGGCGGTCGGATATCTTCGGCGGAAGCAGATCGAGTTTCAGAAAAAGCTGGCGGATTCGAACTGGCGAAGTGGCTTCAAGAAAGAGGTGACGGCGTACGCGAACGCGCTTCAGAAGAAGGGAAGCGATAGCCAGACGACGCCGGTAACAGACACCAACGCCGGAACAGAAACTCCGAACCCAGAAGATGGCGGAAGCGGCAGTGAGTGACGAGTTGATATTCGTCTTGCTCCTCCGCGCTGTCCTCTTCACGCCGCTGATGGCGCGGAATGCGCTGAAGTCCAACGTCACTTGGGCGGGTTATCCGTTTCTCCCACCGACCGGCGCGTCGGGGTGTCTCGCCGATCTTGTCGGTGGCGCCCGATGGCATGAGGGGAACACGCTCGGGTTGGACGCAAGAAGACTGCAAGACATGCCTGACTTTGAGGAAGTGTTCGCGCTAGGCGCCTACCCGTCGCGGTCGCAGCCTTCACGTCGGCACTTCCGTGCTCATCTCGGTTCCATTTTCAACTATGAGGGAACGGTATGGTCGGCGGGTAGGAACGAAGGCAAGAAGCTAGCGGTGGTGGAGGAAACGCTGGCCGACACCATTACATTCGTCGTGGCGGCCCAAGCACGCAAGCCTTTGGAAGTCCTGCACGATGCAGCGAGGGGGCGACTTGGTCCTGTCGCGAAGAAGGGGAGTCTTGAGGTCTCGTATCGTGCCCAACCGGAAATCGTTGAACTCGGGTCCACGGCGGCTACCGGCAATGAGGAGACGCTGGCGCTCATGCCTGTCACCGAACTGGGTAGCCTGCCTGCGCGCCCATTGCAACCGGGCGAGACGCTTGTTCATTTTGTGCCGGTCCGCTCGCGTCACCGAGATGATCGGATGGAGTGGGACATTATGCCCTCGACTTGGCAGGAGCATCTGAGGTTCCGTCCTGGAGTACCAATCTTCTCCGGCATCGCTGAAAGCCAGGCCATCGGTGTGTCCCAGGCGGTGTGGAACCGTCTGTGCAAAGTATGGTTGTAAGAATATCAAACGGGTCGGGAATCTTTTTGGTTGCGGATTGTGCGTCACAGGAATTGGCAGACACGTGTTCGTGAGCGCGGTCGTGAAAGAGAGAATGCACGGTGGAGCCGGAGAGTTGCGAGCTGCGGAGCGTTCGTCTGGGTGCGTGAAGCAGAAGAGTAAGCCAAATGCGGTTATGATATTTGGAGACATATTTCCTAAAGGAGAGTAACCCGATGAAAGTTTATAGAGGAATCGTGAAGGGTAATACGATCTTGCTGGAGGAGAAGCCAGATTTGCCGGATGAATGCCGGGCATTGGTGGAAATCAAGCCGGTCGACGAGGCGCGGGACCAAGAGATCGCGCGGAGGCACATCGTGCTACTCAAGAAGGCGCCGCGCGTGGGTAAGTTGCTCTACAAGAAACGCGAGGAGCTTTATGACCGGTGATATGCGGCTGATCGATACGAATGTGCTGGTCCATGTTTCTGCCGTTTCCAAAGAGCGGAGAGGAGAGGTGCTAAGGAGATCCTATGTCAAAAACTAAAATGAAGACGAAGCCAGAGGCTTACATTGAAACACGTCGGGGAGTTCGCGGCGGGGCGCCGGTGATTGCCGGGACCGGGATCAAGGTGCTCGATGTGGCGGTTCGTTATGAAGTCATGGGCATGAGTCCGGAGGAAATTATGGTGGCATTGCCGCATCTCGATCTTTCACAGATTCACGCGGCTCTCGCTTATTACTATGCGCACAAAGCCGACCTCGACAAACACTGGAAAACATCGCTCAAGAAGGTGGCTCGACTGCGCGCGGGGCAGGCCTCGATATTGGAGCAAAAACTTGGCTCGGCTAAAAATCTACACCGATGAGAATGTGGACGTGCGGGTCGCCGAAGGGTTGCGCCGCCGGGGAGTGGAGGCGTCTACGGCATATGACGAGCAGAACGTCGGGATAACTGACGAAATTCAGTTGGCTCGGGCCTCTTCCATCGGAGCCGTGATTTTCACGCATGATCCGGACCTTATCGAAATCGCGACGGAGATTACCCGCCGGGGAGACGACCATTGCGGCGTGATCTTCGTAGAGATGCATCGACTGCGATTGGGTGAACGCATCCGGCGGCTGGCCCTCTATGCGGATGTTGTGACAGCGGAAGAGATGATGAATCGAATAGAGTTCTTGTGAGATCTGAAAACATCGGTTGTCCGGTCGGTAGCGAGAGGACCCTAATGCATAGCGGTTTTTCCCTTCACCACCTCCGTTTCCATCTGGAGCCCAAAGCGCCGTTGCACATGCCAGCCTACAACAAGGGCAATGTAATTCGTGGCGGATTTGGCAGCACGTTTCGGCGGATTGTCTGTCACGCGAATTGCCGGGAGCCGGAGAGTTGCGAGCTACGCAACGTGTGTCCGTACACGGCAGTGTTTCAGCCGTTCGTGCCAGAGGGGTCGGAGAAGATCAGCAAGAACCGGGATATTCCCCGGCCTTTCGTCCTTAAACCGCCGTTGGAGACGAAGGAAACTTATTTGCCCGGTGAGCGGCTGTCGTTCGACCTCGTGCTGGTGGGCAAGATCAAAGACTATCTTCCGTACTTCATCGTTACCTTCAAGGAACTTTCGCAATCGGGACTTGGGTGGAATAGATCGCCGGTGGAATTAGCAGGCGTCGATAACGTGAGTTGCGACGGCGCGACGGCACCGGTCTACACGAGAGAAAATAACTTGGTTCAGCCGCCTGCTAACGCGATCTCGTGGGCGGAGCTGTGCGGTTCGCATAATTCCGCCAATGGTTCGATCAACTCACCACAGGCTGGGCTCGCAGCGGTCAAGCGGGTCACGCTGCGATTTTTGACGCCGACGCTGTTGAAAGCGGATGGGTTGCAATCGCGACGTCCTGTTTTCGGGGTGATCGCCAAGCGTCTGCGCGACCGGATCAACGCGCTGTCGTACTTTTATTGCGGCAAGGGGTTGAACATCGACTTCAAGGCGTTTGGCGACGAGGCGGAGAAAGTTAGAACGGTATCGGATTCGACGCGCTGGGTAGAGTCGTCGCGCTATTCGCGCCGGCGTGAGGTCTCGCACGACCTGAGCGGCTTTGTCGGCGAAGTCAGCTTCGAGGGAGAGTTGGGAATGTTCTTGCCCTATCTCAAGCTCGGCGAGTATCTGCACGTCGGCAAGAACGCGGTCTTTGGTAACGGCTGGTACGAGATCACGGAGATAGGAAATTAGCCGCACCCTTCGACGATGCTCAGAGCGATCGGGACGCAAAGGGCGCAAAGACGAAAAGCTCTTTATCCTAGAGACGGCCTGAACGATTTGAACCCGAGGTGAATTATGGCTGACCAAGCCTTGAATGAATTGCCCGTAGAAGAAATTCAAAGGCCAGTTCCGGCTGCTCAATTCAATTTATTCACTGGTGCCGCGGAACCGGTTCCCGTCGAAGTTGTGGAGCCCGAGGAGCCGGGGCGGGAGATACGAGTTGATGAAGGAATCACGCTGGTGAAATCCGAGGACGGCTCGCAGTTGATCGTGTCGGGTTACGGCTTGTTTCTCAGTAAGAAGAGCGAGCGGCTGCTGGTGCGCAAGGGCAAGGACGTGATCTACCAGTTTCCGTTTTTCCGTATCAACGAGGTCGTCGTCGGGTCGAGGGGCATCAGTATGTCATCGGATTTTCTGGAGGAAGTCTGCATGCGGGGCGTACGCCTGAGTTTCCTGGACTTTTCCGGCAAGCCCTACGCGATGGTGACCTCGCCGATGCTGACGGCGACGGTGCAGGCGCGGCGCGAGCAGATATTGGCATTCAACGACAAGCGCGGCCTGGAGTTCTGCAAGGCGGTGGTCGTGGGCAAGATCAAGAATCAGGAGCGACTGCTCAGGTACTTCGGCAAGTATTTAAAGACCGAAGCGGACGATCGGTTTCAACGGATCGACGCCATCGCCGGACAACTGCGCGCGCTGTGGAAAAAAGTGCCGGCCATCGACGCCGGGTGCGTCGACGAAGCCAGAGGCACGATCATGGGTACGGAAGGCACGGCGGGCCGGATCTATTGGGACGCGGTAAAGGAGATCATCGGACATCGGGTGGAGTTCTTTGGCCGCGAGCATCGGGGCGCGACGGACGAAGTGAACTCGCTGCTCAATTACGGCTACGGCATTCTCTACTCGCAGGTGTGGGGCGCGGTGCTCAACGCCGGTCTTGAGCCCTTCGCCGGTTTCCTCCATGTCGACAGACCGGGCAAACCGTCGCTGATCTTGGATATGGTCGAAGAGTTTCGCCAGCCGGTCGTGGACCGTACGGTGATCGCGTATGTAAATCTCGGCACGACCATCGGCATGAAAGAAGGTTTGCTCGACGCGGACACGAGGAAGTCCATCGCGGACAAGATCATCGAGCGGTTGATGGCCAGCGAGCCGTACCAAGGCAAGCAGTATCAGATCCGTTCGATCATTCAGATGCAGGCGAGAAGGTTGGCGGGGTTTTTACGCGGGGAGGGGGAGTATAAGGCGTTCTCATTTAAGTGGTAGGCAAATAAAGTAAAAAGACAAAAGTAAAAAGGGTCGGACGAAAGCCCGCGGAACGGGAATGGAAGAACTTAGGACACTGCTTATTTACGACATCCAAGACGACAGGATTCGATTGAGGGTATCGGAGACCTGCCTTGACTATGGTTTGGCGCGGATTCAATTCAGCGCTTTTTTGGGGACTCTCAACCGCAATAAGCGTGAGGAGCTGTTTCTCAAGCTTTCGACGATTTTGGATAGCAACGCCGGAAAAATACTGCTGCAGCCGATCTGCCACAAGGACGTGAAGGACACGCTGCTGAAGGAAAACGCCAAAGCGGATGAGGCAGGCGCGGTATGATTTCGCTGAGGGTCAACGATATCAAACAGTACGCTTACTGTCCGCGGGTGGTGTTCTATCAGTACTGCATGCCGGTGAACAAGAAAGCCACCTGGAAGATGGAGCAGGGGAAAATCGCCGAGGCGCGAATCGATGAGCTTGAGAAGCGGCGGAAGCTGCGCGAATACCGTCTGGTCGAGGGCACCAGAAAGTTTCATGTTTGGGTCAGCTCGACAAGGATCGGGTTGAGTGGAAAGTTGGACCTGTTGATCGATAGCCCGGAAGGATTGTTCCCCGTGGATTTCAAGATGACGACGGGGATGCCGCATAGGAACCACTTGATGCAACTTTGCGGCTACGCCCGGTTGTTGGAGGACTGCTATGGAAGGGAGGTGACGAAAGGATTCGTTTATCTGATTCCGCAGAATGACGCAGTGGTTTTCGATCTGACCGAGGAGCGGAAAAAGGAGGCAGACGCATTGATGGACGAGATTCGAGAGATGATCGGAAGAGAGCAGATGCCGTCACCGACGCCGGTGAGGAATCGATGTGTGGATTGTGAATTTAGGAATTATTGTGGCGATATTCTTTAATGCGATTTCGCAAACCTTGGGGTCTTTGGAGCAGAAAATGCGGTTGCGAAAAAAAGTATGTATCACGTGGCTAAAAGCGTTTGTTTTTTCGGGCTTTGGATAGCGGTTGAACAGTCGTTCCCGACGAGGAGGGAACTGAAAGGCGGACATCTCGACGAAAGACCAGCGCTTGTTGGGGTTGAACAGTCGTTCCCGACGAGGAGGGAACTGAAAGGCCCGACCGCGTGCGCAAGGCGTGGGAAGAGCTGAGTTGAACAGTCGTTCCCGACGAGGAGGGAACTGAAAGTACGATCCATTCGGCAAGACGACTCAGCCGGGCGTGGTTGAACAGTCGTTCCCGACGAGGAGGGAACTGAAAGGCGCAACATGTCGCTACGGCGCGCCACTACGCAGAAGTTGAACAGTCGTTCCCGACGAGGAGGGAACTGAAAGCTTCGAAAAAGTCGGCTACAAGGCCATGGCGTACAAGTTGAACAGTCGTTCCCGACGAGGAGGGAACTGAAAGCCCAGAAACCAATGTGACCCATAGGATGACCGATAAGTTGAACAGTCGTTCCCGACGAGGAGGGAACTGAAAGCCGTTGTGTCCTTCTTATATTGCTCTCCATCCTCGCGTTGAACAGTCGTTCCCGACGAGGAGGGAACTGAAAGGCAATAACCAAACGCGATTACAGCCATGCCAAAATGTTGAACAGTCGTTCCCGACGAGGAGGGAACTGAAAGACGTTGGTGTCTGATCCCGCGGCGTCGAGCTGTATGAGTTGAACAGTCGTTCCCGACGAGGAGGGAACTGAAAGTATCAGACTTTTTTCAAGCCCGCCGGCGGATATCTTGTTGAACAGTCGTTCCCGACGAGGAGGGAACTGAAAGTAACGAGTAGCAGCGACAGCGGCGGCGGTTGGATGAGTTGAACAGTCGTTCCCGACGAGGAGGGAACTGAAAGGGATAACATCGAGGCTCTATCGAATGCTTACGAAGAGTTGAACAGTCGTTCCCGACGAGGAGGGAACTGAAAGCCTTTAGTGGCTCTTTATTATCCTCTTCTCTCTTCGTTGAACAGTCGTTCCCGACGAGGAGGGAACTGAAAGTGAAGAGCGTGATAGCCCTAACGTCGGCGTCTTTTGTTGAACAGTCGTTCCCGACGAGGAGGGAACTGAAAGTTATCGAACCCATTCTCTCTAGCTCTCGTTGAGCAGGTTGAACAGTCGTTCCCGACGAGGAGGGAACTGAAAGGCCTACCGACCGCAAGGCTCATGGATGATGCATGAGTTGAACAGTCGTTCCCGACGAGGAGGGAACTGAAAGCGCTACGTCTACGATCGCTGCAAGCTGCTCCAGCTGTTGAACAGTCGTTCCCGACGAGGAGGGAACTGAAAGATGCGGTCAACATGCTGGTGAGTCCGCCCGTCAGTGGTTGAACAGTCGTTCCCGACGAGGTGCGTATTCCACTGAAATCGGCCGTTGATTCCGAAGCAAACCGGCCGGGGGTCGGAGCGAAGCGACGCTGGAGTTTTTGTCATAGCTTATGGGTAACGAGTCCTTACCCCAGCCGTTGGTTTATGTGGCACCAATTCCGCGCGCTCGCACTTGCGCTGTTAACCGCCACTGCATTTATCGCAAACGCTCAAGAATTCGTCCGGGTGAAGCGGGTGATAGACGGGGATACGATCATGCTTGACTCCGGCGAGCGGGTGCGGCTCCTGGGGTGAACACGCCCGAGCCAAAGCACCCCACGAAACAGGTGGAAGCCTTCGGCAAGGAAGCGAGCGCTTTTACCAAGCGAATGGTTGAAGGCAAGCTGGTCCGGCTGAAGTTAGATCCCCTTCAAGCACGCGGGACAAGTATTCACGAACCCTGGCGTACGTTTTCCTTCAGGACGGGAGGTTCCTCAACATTAGAATCCATCAGAGCTACGGCTTTGCGGTCTCCAACACGCCACCAATGACGGCGGATGCTCGGCAAGCTACACCGCATCGAGAACTCATTATTTGAGTTCTCGAGAGAATAAACTGCGATCGTAGCAAATTTATCCAACCAAAAGGAAACGTTCTCGGTACTTAAGGTTGGTCAGTGCTGGCGTTCGTTATCGCTTTTGCCCATTGATCCTTAATCTGGGGACCAGGCTGCTTGCTACCGTCGCCGAGCACTTCTTGGACGAGATTCTCTTTAGCCTTACGCGATAACTTATTCCACTTCTGGAGAAGATATAACGCTTTTGCGCCAAGCTCGCGACCGGGCCTATATGTTTGGAACATCTTTGCCATGACAAACCCCCTACTTATGAGACATCTGCCCTTAGATCATAGTATATCACTCGAAGTCAAGGCCAATTCCGGCCTCTGATATTTACGTTCTTTACAGAACCAATTGGCCCGACTTATCGCTTAAGATTGACTTTCCCGGTCAAATTTCAATCGAAGAACGAAGAGCTAACACCGATTGGTTAGGATCAGCGACAATCCGTTCCACCAAAGCCTCGAAATTCCGGATAAACCTGCTTATCCTTGTCTCATTGAAAACAAAGATTTTATAGACCAAAAATCCCGTGAGCCCGTCGGCTCGTTCTTTGACCGACAATACTACGTCAAAATTTATTAGTGCAACTTCAGGCGTCGCGGTGTTTTGAAATTCATCCAGAGCGTCAAGCGTCAGATGGGGCAGGATCACGGGCTGCGGCTCGCTTTGAAATATGAAAAGTACCGGGGATAGCGTATCGCATTGAATCGTGGATTCGTCTTCTAATGATTGCAGCAGTACCTCAAAGGGCATGTCCTGATTAGAGTGAGCGTCTACAGTTATCTCCTTGATCAGTTGTGCGAGCTCTTTAAACGGCAAATTTTCTGAAATTTTAGCGCGGAGAATTACAGTATTGGCGACGTGGCCAATGAGATTTTCGACTTCGCTTCGATGGCGATTGGCAACCAGCGTGCCGATCCTAATTTCATCCTGCTCAAAATAGCGGGAAAGGAGAATATTCAACGCGGTTAAAAGAACTATAAACGGCGTGGTCTTTTCCTCGCGTGCGAGCGACTTGACCGGCTGATAAAGTTTTCCGGATATTGAGATTTCTTTGCGTGCAGTGAAAAAACTGGTTTCATCGTCTCGAACAGTGTCGGTAGAAAACTCCAACGGGGCTAGGGGTTCACCCAATTGGCTTTTCCAAAAAGATAGTTGGCCGTCCATCAGTTCCGCCTGCAGAGCCTCTCGCTGCCATATTGCGAAATCCGCGTATTGAATGGGCAGGTCGGGGAGCTGCGGTCGGTTTCCTTGCAAGCGGCTGCGATAAAACTCCGCCAAATCGCGCAAGAAAATCCCCATTGACCACCCATCAATCACGGCCTGATGCAGTGTGATAGCCAAAATGTGATCATCGTTACTCAGCCGAAAAACGGTAACGCGAAATAGAGGACCATGGGCTAAATCGAAAGGTCGTTGTGATTCTTCTCTAAACAACTCTCGGCCTTTTGATTTACGTTCTCTCTCGGGGAGTTCGCCAAGATCGATGAAGTCGAAATTGCTGGAAATTGCCCCGATAATACGTTGATAGTGCTTTCCGTTTTCTTCGGGGAAAACGGTGCGCAAGGATTCATGTCGATCAATGAGGAGCGCAAGGCTTTGCTTTAGTGCGTCCAGATTTAGGGGTCCCCTAAGACGGTATGCTGTCGGGACATTAAATTGGTGTAGACCGGGGAACAGTCGTTCCAATCGGAGCATAGGTTCTTGGGCGATTGACGGCAGAATCGGCCCCTCGCGCGACGCTACACTTAAGGAGGGCGCGTTGTTGAAAACTTGAGGTAGTACAACGTCTCCTGCCTTAGCGACACCGCGACTCGACTCGATGAGGGCGCTCAATCCGGCGATCGTTGGCGAATCATAAAAACATTTCAAAGATACATCGACCTGAAACATCTTCATTACTCGGTTAACGATTTGCATGGCGGATACGGAATGCCCGCCCAAATCGAAAAGATTATCGTGGACACCAATAGTACTAATGTTGAGAATCTCCGAGCAAATTTCGGCAACGGATTTTTCGATGGGACTTTGAGGACTCACATAAGAAGTATCAAGCGGTGGCCGTGTTGAAACCGGCTTCGGAAGCGCGCTACGGTCGATTTTCCCGGTTACCGTAAGAGGCAAAGCATCGAGGAACACGAAGGCGCTTGGCACCATATACTCTGGCAATCGTTCGACGAGGTTGGCCCTTAGCTCTCCTACCGTTAAAGTCGCTCCCCTGGCGCACACAACGTAGGCAATAAGGTACGTTTCATCTGGCACGTCTTGCCGAGTAGATACGAACACCTGGTCCACGGCGGGATTGTGCAGCAGGGCCATTTCTACTTCCCTGCACTCCACTCGGAATCCACGTATTTTGACTTGTGCGTCTTTTCGACCCAAATGTTCGAGACAACCGTCTACCAGCGTGCGGCCTAAATCTCCGGTCCGGTAGATAAGGCGCTCATCTTCCCTGCTGTTCGTGGTAAAGGCCATCACCGTCAAATCGGGCCTTTTCCAATAACCCGGCGAAAGAAAACGGCTGCGGACTGCGATCTCACCGATTTCGCCGATGCCCAACGCAGCGCCCTTTTCATCAAGAATAAGAATTTCCTTGTCTTCAAGTGGGTAGCCTACCGGCACAGTGAAATCGATTTCGGTGAGTTTGTTCGCCAGGAATTGCGTTAACGTGTTCACTTCCGAACAAGAGAACTCAATGGAGAGAACGCAATTTTTAGGAAAGTATTTTTTGTAGAGTACGATTTCCTTCCAGGAGACCGATTCACTCCCTAGTCGGATGACTCGTAAATCAGGAAATGTGACTAGGTCTGGCAAGTCACGGGCGAACTGACGAAATAAAGTCGCTGCGGAATGGTAGACCGTAATCCGATTCCGAATGATCCACTCGGCAAGGTCATTGAATCCCTCTGCTTTGAGATTCCTTGGAAATAGCGTCGCACTGTTTAGCAAGGCGTCAAAAGCGTCTTGAATACCTTGTCCGGTACTATAGGACCCTAGAAGCGTGATACGGTCATCGTCGCTAAAACCTAGACTATTCGTATGGCAACGAACGTTATGCAAGTCATTGCGGTGAGTTCGCATCACACCCTTGGGGGCTCCAGTTGATCCAGATGTATAGAGAATGTACGCAGTGTTGTCGGGAGAGCCTGCTACATTGAGGGTTTCTGGACTCAAACATTTGTCGCAATGGTCCGCATTAACGACCTTTAAGGTTCCAGCGGCCAAGTCCGAGGCCGTTTTAAGATTGTAATCGTTCGTTAGGATAAGTTTGGATCCAGAATCTTGCAGAATCTGACCGAGTCTGAGATGTGGGAGAGCTGGATCGAGAAGAACAAATGTCTTAGAGGCTTTTAGCGCGCCGAATATCGCTGTAATCGCTGGAGCGTCATGCTCCATCAAGATCGCAATGGGTTGTTCGTTTTGGGGGAACTCCAAGATTGCCCGCGCTAAGCGGTTAGCTGAATAGTTCAATTCCTCGTAGGTAAGCTTCAGGCTTGTCGTCTGGACTGCGATATTGTGGGAGTTCTTACGTACCTGCTTTTCGAATCGCTGGGCAATGGTTTGGTGGGTTTCTTCTCTCGAAAACTCGATGAACCGGCTTCCCGGTGTGATGCGATCGATGCCTCTCACACGCTTGCTCCCGTAGTTTCTGTCAGCCGATTGCAGTCAAAGCGAATGCCGATTTGCCGACCCAAAAAGGCATATGCATGTCTCGGTATAACTCTCTGGCCGTGCCGATCTCAGATTGCGCGATACGGGTGTCTTTAGACTGAGCATGAATTGTTCCTAAGCCGAGATAGCAATGGGCCTGCAAGGGGCGCATCCCGAGTTCATGGGCGAGAATTGATGCCGCCCGGTAGCTCTCCTCGGCTTGTGAAAAGGATGATGGATGTCGACGCACGAGAATTTCCGCTAATAAGTATCTTAACTCGGCCTCGCTACCTCTATCTTTGCTTTCTCTGAACACTTCAAGAGCTTGGCGCGCTAATACGTCCGCTTCGCCGTACCGACCCGCTAACATATAGGTCTCCACCTGCCAAACCATCCCCATAGCCTTGCCAAGCCGAAGTTGTCGAGTTCCTGTTCCTCCCACCCATAGATTACGATCCGTGATGGTATCCAAAAGTCCCAGTGCCTCGTCGATGCGGCCAACGAATGCATATGCGACCGCTAAGCAGGAAACAATCAGCGGCCGCTGCACAGGTATTTCCGCCGATTCACACAGTCTTAAACCTTTCTCAAGCGCCCCGATGGCATGATCGAAATCACCCCTCATTACTGCCACCGCACCGATAGCGTAGTAGGCATAAATGATACTGAAGGGATGGTCACGCTCCAACGCGCTTTGAATTGCTTCGTCGCCATATTCAAGCGTTTCGCTGAAATGTCCGGTCTGTGCTAAGCCACGGATTAACCAAGCCCGACAGAGGACAGATAATATTCCGGTTGTTCCAAAAAAGTCAAATTTCCGATCTCTAGGTATCAATGAAAGCACGCCTTTAAGTTCTTGAATCGATAGCTCGAATTGGCCCAAGCTGTTGTACGCGAGACCCAAGAAGTAGCGGGCTACGATGTTGGAATCGATATTTCTCAGACCGATGGAGTAATCGAGAGCTTGTTTGCCAGCAATCACCGCCTGTTCTGACTTGCCAACGAGATTCCAATAGGCAGTCATCCATGTGAACAGCTTCCCCAGTCTGTCGTGATCGTTGAGAGCCCTCGCAGCCTCTTTAGCTTCTTCCAGATATTCAAACCCGCGCTTAAAATCGTTGAGAACGAAAAGCGCATTGCGGATGTCAAAACGTAAGTCGATAGCCTGCCTTAAGTTGTCCGGTGATTGAGGAAGGTGCTGTAACGCTTCCAGGGCGTGCTCGAAATAGAGCACCGCATTACGAAAACTCGACCGCGTAAGCGCTGTGTCGCCGGCTTCTTTTTGATAACGGACTGCTTTTTCCCAGTTCTCGCCACAGAAGGCGTGGTGCGCAAGCTTTTCAACATGGTCATGGGAGAGGGGCTGGTTCTCTAGCACTTCTAAGACCCGCCGGTGCCAAAAAGTTCGTCGATCGCTAGTCAGCTCCCCATATGCCACCTCGCATGTGATCGCATGCTTAAACGAGTACTCCACCTCGGGGAATAGGTTAGTTTCGTAGAGAAATTCTGCGGTTTGGAGACGCGAAAGATGGCCGCGCAAATCTTCGTCTTCGATCCCGGCCGCGGCTCTAAGTAGAGTGAATGGAACGATGACTCCGATAACAGATGCGATCTGGAGAATGCGCTTTTCCTCGATTGATAGCCGATCAATACGATTTGCGATGAGGTTCTGCACAGTACTCGGAATACGGATTTCATTGATGCTCAAGTCGGGCCAGTACGCTCCCTTTTCTCCAACCAGGACTCCAGCTTCGACAAGAGACTGTACGCTCTCCTCCGCGAAAAATGGATTTCCAACCGTACGCTCCATCAACGTCTTTTTCAGCGGCATAAGGTCTGTGTTGGGTCCCAAAAGGTGCTGGAATAGCTCTTCCGTGCTAGCCGGTTGAAGCGGATCGACGCGGAGCTCCGTGTAGTATGTTTTATCGGTCCAGCCATGATTGTACCCGGGGCGGTAATCGACAAGTAAAAGGATTCGCGTCAGCGGCAAACTTTCTGCGAACCTATCGAGAAATGCCTGCGTTTCGCTATCTATCCAATGCAGGTCCTCAAGAACAAGAACTAATGGCTGTCGTTGACTCTCGCGGATGAACACCCGCTTGATCGCATCAAGGGTATGGCGACGGCGCTGTTGCGGATCCATCGCATCGAATCGTTTGACCATAGCAAATAAATCTTGGTGATGTGAAAGCCAGTCGCGCTGGCCGGATGCCGGCGCTTGGTTTTCCTCCGGGAACACGCTGAGCAGTGAAAGGATTGGAGGGATGGCATCCTTGAGCGTGTTATTCAGTTCCAAAACATGCATCACCACTCGCTCTTGGATCTCCTTCTGTCCATCTCCATCGCTGATCTGGAAAAAGCGGCGCAACATTTCGATCAATGGAAAGTAGGGGGCAGCCTTGCCGTAGGACACTGATGCGCCTTCCAAGACAAGCCAACCGGAAGGCAACTGGTGGTGTGTAAATTCATGGACCAAACGCGATTTGCCCATACCGGGCTCGCCAACCATTGCCAGAATGCTGCCGCGCCCTGCCACGGTTTGTTCTACCAGTTTATTGAAAACCTCGATTTCACGCTGGCGTCCGACCAATAGCGTTAGTCCGCGTGTGACCGCCGCCTGCATGCGTGTACGCGCTGACGTGGCAGCGATGAGTTGGAATACGTCAACCGGCATGGATACGCCTTTGGTCTGCACCCCTCCGAGTGGTTTGGAAGCCATTGGTAAAATAGCCTGAATTCGGGTTCCTTTTCTCAGAGACGATTCAATCGTTAATCGGCCGCCAACGGACTCTGCCCGTTCGTGCATTCCTAACAATCCATGACTTTCCGTCCAATTTGGCGAATCTGAAACCGTAAACCCGACGCCATTGTCGATCAACTCAATGATTAGGTTTTCTTCTCGTACGGTCGCGCGCAATGTGGCTTCAGCGGCCATTGCATGCCGCGCAATATTGGTTAATCCTTCTTGAACGATACGGAATCCTACGACCTCAATTTCGGAAGGAAATCTTCTCGTTCCGATTCCTTCGTGGTGAAAGCTTACCTGAATATGAGTTTTCGATTGATAATCCTTACAAAACCAAGACAATGTCGCTATTAATCCGAAATCATCAAGCATAGGAGGGCGCAAATTGAGTGACAACGTGCGCGTTTGTGAAATTAGCTGTATGACGAGGGAAAGGGCGCTCGACACATCTTCTTTATGACTGCAAGCACCTTGCAGGATCGCTTCCAGTGTCAGTTTAAGACCAGTCAACGCCTGGCCGAATTCGTCGTGCAGCTCTTGAGCTAGCTTACGTTTGATTTCTTCTTCGACGCGCATCAAACGCTGATTTACGTGTTTCAGTTTCAGCGAGGTCGCAATAATCGCGTTTTCGGCCAATTTGCGGGCTGTAATGTCCAACACCACCGCGCAGGCGCCTTTTAGCTCACCATCATGCAAAAGAACAGGATAGAAGTTGACGAGCCAATGGCGCGCTGAATCAGGTTCAGCCGGAGTCGCACCGCTGATTTCGACATCAAGAACTGGTTGGCCAGACTGATACAGCTCTCGGTAAATATTTTCCAATTCTACGGAAAGCTGGGGGACGATCTCGTACAGAGAATGCCCTATATGATCCTCCACCGATCTCCCGTTTATAGCGGCCAGTCGCTCATTTACCCGCAAAAAGCGCAAATCGCGGTCCATGTGCGCAATACCGAGCGGCATACATGAATAGAGCGCCTCAAGCTCGAGATTTTGATCTTTGAGTAGTATTTCCTGTTGCCGCGATCGTTCAAACGCGGTGTTTCGTTCGGTTACGTCAAAAATCACGCCATGAAGATTAAGCGGGTGACCAGCATCGTTGAATTGCCCACGTGCGCTGATTAAAACCCAACGAACCTCGCCGTCTGAACGTATCACTCTACACTCGACATCGAGCGGTTTAGTATCCGCAATGGATTTTGAGATTGATTTCCTCACAGCGTCGACATCATCCGGGTGACAGACATCCTGCAAAAGCTGAAAATCAATCTCCACACCCGGTGGAACACCCAAAATGCGGCGAGCTCGTGCCGAACAGCCAAACTGTCCCGTGGTCACGTCATAACCCCAAACCCCTAGGTTGGCGCTGTTGATTGCTACATGCAGACGGGTTTCTGTTTGTTTTAGTGATTCTTTGGACTCACTAAGCCGACGGCCACTTTCCTGCAATAAGAGCGAGACTTCGTTTAGTTCCACGATAGGCGAGGATACAACTTCGGTTTCAATCCCTGAACCGACCGATGTTGCTTGATCCAACAATCGTTTAATGTCCCCAACGAACCGGCGTGCCCTGGCTGATGTACGAACTAGCGCCGCGGTCGCTAATATTAGCGCGCCGAATATGGAGACCGATAAGAATGTTGCCGTACTCCAAAGCGTAGCCATCCATGGAGCAGTGACAACTACCGTCCAACTTGGCAGGCTCGTACTCTGGTGTGCCGATATTTGATATATTCCTCGCTTATTGTTGGCACTGCTTTGTTGCGTGTGAAGCGGATTAAGATCGGGGCGTTTATTGCTAATTGACTGATCGAATTGTGGGCCGTGTGTGCTGACCACGAACGTACCCTTCCCATCGAGAACGGAAATATTCCAAGATGCGTTCATCATTGAATTCTGAAAAAGGGTAGAGAAATATTGCGGAGTGACCGCGCAGGTTAATACAAACACAACTGACCCGTTCCGAATCACGGGAACCGCGGCTACGATGATTTGTTTATTTGAAACGCGGCTGAGAAAGATATCTGAAACCGCGACTTGCCCGGTCTGGGCTGCGTGTCTGATTATCGTGGGATTTCCTTTGACAACGGCAAGTGGCGCATTGCTTGGGAGCCGTAGATTCAAAACCTGAGTTGCGGTGGGTGTATATAGCGCTATATTGTCCCAGTCTTTGTTGATCGCCAACGTACGTCTCGCTTGGTTATAAAATTCTTGCACTGCCCCGGAATCCAGGTAGTTCGATGTACTCAAGACTTGAAGGGCGGATATCCAATCAGCAACTTTATCGTTGATTTGAGCCACACCCGCCTTCGCTGCGGCGTCTACTTCTGCGGCAACGCGGTCATATTGGAGCTTGGCATAAATCACGAGGGTGACTATGCACCAAACAAGACTCGGCACGAGCGCTAGAATTAGCAATCTTCTAAAATATGAATCCAGTCGTACCGATTTCATCCGTTGAGATTAACCGCTGATGCCAGCCACTTCGCGGACGAGAAAAGCATTTGAAGTTAAGTAAAATTTCAGAATGACGATTGACGTTGAGGAGTTCTGATTGTCGGTTTCAAAAGTATGCAACGGTCCGAGATAGATCTCGGTGGTCACGGCAGTTTAGCCGAGTTTAATGAGGGGGTGAAAGTTTGTAAGTCAACAGACCTTTTTCGACGGCGTACCTGACAAGTTCCGCCTCATTCTTGAGTTTTAGCTTTCGCATTAAACTCGCGCGATGAGATTCTACCGTTCGACAACTGATAAAAAGTCTTTTACTCACCTCTGTATTTTTTAATCCATCAGCAATCAACTGCAAAACCTCGCGCTCCCTTTCTGTCAACTTATCGTAACTGTTCGTAACGGTGACGCTGGATCCGGCGACATAAGCGTTGACGATTACATCCGATATTGACGGCGGCAAATAACTCTTTCCGGACGCTACAGCTAATATTGCCTCCACTAGGACTGGAAATGCGCATTCTTTTGGTACGTAGGCGGATACGTTCGATTGAAATGCTTGGCGTACATAATCTTCGTTGATGTGCATGCTCAATACGACAATGCGAGTTTTTAACTTTCGGTGCATTAAGTGACGTGCGACATCTAGCCCATGCAAGCCCGCCATCGAGAGATCAAGGATTAAGATATCTGGTGCTAGTTTTTCAGTTATACGTACCGCTTCTATACCATCAGACACTTCACCTATTACGCGAAAATTCTCCTGTCGCTCAAGTAATGTTCTCAGACCAGATCGCACAATGGTGTGATCCTCGGCCAATACGATGGTGATACCGGAAGTGTTCGGCGCTTTTCCTACATTTTGTAGTTGTTCCGAATTCACCATAACCTCCCCCCCCAGGTCTCCCGTAAAATTCATTCGCCCATCGTGAAGATAAGAGTATTCTTTAGCCATCGAGCGACAATGCCAGCAATCTCAGTCCCTTAGTATCACGTTCAATGAAATATTGCACCGGTAATTAATCATAAAATCCGGGGTTCATCATCACTAAACCGTGATTTAAACCGTCATTTTCAGTAAATCTACTGATTTTTTAATTGATCAAAGGAGGGGACAATTTGAAACCGGTAAGTTCAGAACATTTTAAGAGAACGATCATTTAGTCGAGCAGATTCCCCAGACACGACATGTCCATTAGCGTACCCCCCAATTGTTTGACTTTGAAATTAACGCGGCCAGTTGTGCGATATGGAATCTAAAGCAATCGAGCATAGCCAAGGCGTGTCACTGAAAACGATCAATACATTGGCGTGCTTCACGAAACTCGCTAAGCGCATGGAGTCCGATCCCACCTCTTCTCTTAGCAGCGATAAGCGCCGCGACCTTATACACATTCAATGGTTTGTGGCAATTGCATGCTCGTACCTTCTGATCGTCGAAAATGGTCAGGTGGTTCAAGATTCAAGCACTCTTTTTCTGCTCGTAATGCCCCTAGGGTCGATCGCCGTGATATTACGTCTTCCCGAATCGGTGTTCGAGCACCGATATTTTCCTGCATGCATGGTCGTAGTCGATACGCTTTTGTTTTTCATTGCAATTATATTCAACCGGCAAAGTCCCTGGGATCTATGTTTAATATTCTTTTTCGGAATGCTTATCGCTGCTATAGGCGAGAACCTAATTCAAATAATCATCGGCTCACTGATTATCGGAATTGTTTCTGTACTCATCGTGCCTCTTGCCTCTGACGGTACTTTTGAAATTCATTCGAATACGCTTTTGAGAATACCTCTGCTTTTTGGTGCCTCTTTAGTGTATGGCCATCTCGCCGATCAGGTAAAGCGCGAAAGAAAAAAGACTGCACAGCTAGAAGAAATGCGCCGCCAGCAGTTATCAACCAAGGATGCTTTTATCTCACACGTCTCGCATGAACTTCGCACGCCAATTACGGCCATCTATCAGTTCGTTACAATTCTGTCTGATCAAATTGCTGGACCAGTTAATGGTGAGCAACGCGAATATCTTGAGATCATAGAGCGAAACGTTAAACAACTCCAAGCCATGGTCGGCGATCTCCTCGAAGCCGCTCGTGCTACTGGAAACAAGTTGACAGTCGACCCCCGTGTGATGTCCCTGCAACACTTGATACCGGAAGTCCTAAGCAACTATCGAGCGAGCGCGACAGCAAAGTCAATAACTTTTTCGGCCGATGTCCCCACCCATTCGTCGGTAGTTATCGGAGATCCGGTAAGGGTAAAACAAGTCCTCTCGAACCTCATCGACAACGCTCTAAAGTTTACGCCATCGGCGGGAACAATTTCGCTAAAGACTCACGTCATTGCGGGAGAACCGGGAATGATTTGCGTTTCGGTTACCGATAATGGTTGTGGCATTAGCCCTGACGCAACCAAAAGAGTCTTTGATCGACTTTACCAAGAGGAAGCCTTTTTAAACACGAACCGCAAAGGGTTAGGCCTGGGTCTTTACCTTTGCCACGAATTGGTTACTCGCCAAGGGGGGCGAATCTGGATCGAAAGTGAACTGGGCAAAGGAAGCACTTTTTATTTTACACTTCCGGCTTTTTCGCTCAATAGCGTGTTGGTGCCCTTTATCGAGAGAAACCACCCCTTCCCTGGGGGCATTGCCATTATTTCTGTCGAAGTGGTTGCCGACGATCGCATTGCATCTTCCGAGATCGGCAAAGCGGTTTGGGGCGAAAAATGGGACCGGCTTACGCGTTTCGCTTTACCAATAGAAACGGTTCTACTGCCACGAATGACTGTCGCGGGCCACCCGGAAAGGTTTTTTCTTATCAGCCCCAATGGGCGAGAGGCCACTAAACAGCTAGCTTTGCGCATTGAAAAGGAGATTGGTCAAAATCGGCGGCAGGCGGATTCTCAATGTGACATAAAAACGGCGGTCCACGCCGTCGCGCAGATCGGGGCGGGAGGCGGCGACATCGATATGGTATTCAAGATACTCTCGCGTGAAATTTTCAATCTGGTCGGACTTCGCGCCAGGGGCGAAAAGAGTTTTGAGGTCCTACCAATAAATACCGACTCTGGTTCTTGTAGCTTAATCGAAAGCCAATGTGCACGAAAGGAAAGTTATGATCAATTCTAAGATCCTTATTGTCGACGACGACAAAGATCTGCTTTTGGCGTTAAAAGTTCGGCTGACATCACGTGGCTATGGAATTTTATCCGCTCCGGATGCTGCTACTGCAATCCTCATGGTCTCCCAATATAAGCCTGATTTGATTCTTCTCGATCTCGGCTTGCCGGATAGCAACGGTTTCGTCGTCATGGATTTCATCAAGCAACTCACTTCGACAGCGAGTATCCCGGTCATCGTAGTTAGCGCGCGACCGCTAAATGTTTATAAAAAGCCGGCACTTCTGGCCGGGGCAAAAGACTATTTTCAAAAACCTTTCGAAAATGAAGATCTGATCAAAGCGATTCAGAGAGAACTCGCCCCCGCTTGACGGGTGCGCGCGCTGCGCTTCACACATTACTGAGCAAATACTACTCGTATCGGGCCGTATTGATCGGAAAAGGATAATGTATGAAGAAGACAATTCTTATCGTTGATGACAACGAAGACTTAACGAAGGGCTTAAAAATGTTATTGCGCTCTCGTGATTACGCAACCGTTGTTGCCGGTGACGCAGTCTCGGCGATCAGTATGGCGAAAAACGAGAATCCGGACGCCATCATATTGGATTTGGGGCTTCCCGCCGGGGACGGTTATTTGGTTATGGAGCGATTGAGCAATATCAACACTTTATCCGCCACTCCTGTAATCGTTGTCTCGGCTCGTGATCCCGAAGGACACTGTGAACGGAGCTTGGAAGCTGGCGCCAAAGCCTTCTTGCAAAAACCAGTCGATAAGGAAGTGCTTTTATCGACTATCGAGAAAGTGTTGAGGGAAAAATCCGGGTTACATCAGCTAGAGGCGAAAGAAATATAAGGCTTGCGAAATGTCAGCTCCGTGACGCTTAGGGAGGCATGAGTGAAAACCAACCAATATTTATTTTCTTTCCTAATTCTTGTTTTAATCATTGTTGTCGGCCGCCTCGCATGGAGCGAGTCTACCTCGATGATCGTCAAAGCGACGGTGATAGGAAGTTGCCGCCTCTCCATGATGCACGAGTTAACATCCGTCGGTCCAATGCGGAGCGGTGAATGGTTCGGTCCGACGCCAGTCGGCACCAGCGTACGGTCATGCCAGACTGTCCTCTTCCCACAGATCGTCGTAGACCCCAAACCTTATCGGCCAATGATCAATCTAGATTCTATTAACGGTCCCCTGCAACAATCAGGATACGCCATCCATACGGATGTTATTTTTACTACTAAGCCTGGCGGAGTAGGAGCAAAGGCGGCTCATCGAGTGTTACGCGTTCCACTAAATCCCGAAGTCAAAAGCATCTCGAATACCGGGTCTTCTCCCGAGAGTAAACGGGCAAACGGTGAGCCGGAAGCCTTGCAAATAACAATTCATTATTGATGATGACGAAAAGTGTACTTGTGTGGTTAAGTGACTTTTGCTGTCACGGCCAAGCCGAGACTTTTTGTTGTGATCCGCTAGTAGAAATTTTGAACCGTGAGACCAATTCCACCACAAGCCGGGAGACAAATTTAAGTAATTCCTCTAGTGATTCCGAGCTCGTTTTTCAAATACAGTACAAAAAAGTTGAGATGTTTGCTGCTCAACAATTTTTACAGAACCGATCGGAATGTTATCAATTCCCATTCTGAACACGATTTTTGTTGTATCAACGGGAAGTTGAGCGTAAAAACCAAATATCATTCGTCACTTCGGTATGCCGCGGTCATCGTTTAATTCATCTATCTTCTGGCAATCGAGGCATGATGATCCTGACCGGGTCGGCTCGTAAAACATGGTAAAGACGATGCGACATCGTCCCAGCAAAAGGAAAATTCCAAAAAGCCGCGGACGAAATTTAGCGTTACACCTTCATCGAAGGCGCATGAGCACCGGCGGTAGCATTCCGCAACTCGTTGATACCGCTCCCGTTGGGATTTTCGTCTTCCAAGCAAAGAAGAATATTTTTGTGAATCCAGCCGCCGAGGCACTTACCGGTTACAGTCAGCATGAACTTTTGAAGATGGACTTTGGGGACATTATTCACCCTGACTTCAAATTGATCGTCAACCAAAGAGGATTGGCTCGACAACGAAACGTCACAGTGCCATCCCGTTACGAAGTCAAGATTATTAGAAAGGATGGAACTGAGCGCTGGTTGGACTACTCGGGCAACGCAATTATGTGGCAAGGCAAGGCGGCGGTGATCGGCACTGTCATCGATATAACCGATAGGAAGCTGGCCGAAGTTGCTTTAGGCTATCGTTTGGACCAACTCCAACTCCTTCATGAAACCGTACTCTCGGCGAGCTCGAATCTGGATCTCGAGAATGTTCTAAATGTCGTGCTTGAAAAAGTCCAATCGTTTCTCGCGGTCCCGATGGCGGGAGTCATACGCGTCAGAAACCCCCAGACCGGAAACCCAGAGGCGATGGCCCTACGAAACATCAGCGAGGAGTCCTGGTTAAAATTCCTGCCGTGGGGCGGGTCAGGACTCAGTCGGGCGGTGCTAGAAACCAAGACGATAGTGATGGCGGTTAATGCACTCGAAGACCCCAGGGTTCGCCACCCCGAATTCTTCCGTCAACTAGGGCTCATTTCTTATCTAGGGCTGCCGCTCGCCATCGGTGATAAAGTGATTGGCGATATGGGTCTCTTTACCAAGGAAAGACGCGAATTTAGCGCTAACGAGATAACGTTCATATCAACACTTACAAACCAGGCGGCTATCGCGATCCACAACTCTCAACTTTACGAACAGACTAAACGGCGAACCGATGAGCTGCTCGCTCTTAATCACGTCACACAAGCAACGACTCGGTCTCACGAATTAGGTGCCGTGCTCCAAGAGGCCGCGCTGGCCATCGCCCGGATCGTTAGTTTTCACAGTGTGCGGATTTATCTCTTTGACGAAGTCGCCCAGGCGACGCAGCTAAAAGCGACAGTGGACAGCGAACCTGGCCGCTGGCCGCTAGTCAAAACCATTCCGAGGGGCGTAGGTATTGTCGGCAAGGTCACGGATAGCGGAGAACCGGCGATCTTTGAAGACATTCGGAACGACCCCCGTTACGCCGAGATGTCTTACACGGGCGGCGCAAAAGATGCGGGCGGGAGATTTTTTGCCGTTTTCCCGATCCAAACGAAGCTTAAGTCTTGGGGAACATTATCCTGTATGGCCAAAGAGCCCCGGACACTTACAGTCGAGGACATCGATCTGATCGCGCAAATGTGCGACCAGGTGGCAGTCGCGATCGAAAACGTCACCCTACTTCAAAGCACCATGGAGAAATCTAAGGAGCTGTCAACACTCTATTCGGTGGTGGGCGACTGCATGCGGTTCCTAGATATCAATGCGCTTCTCTATCAGACCATGCGCCGAGTCTTGGACGTCTTTGAATTCGACGCAGCGAGGGTTTATTTACAGGATGAAAACCGCGATGGATTCAGTCTCATCGCGCACGAAGGATTCGAGCACACCATCAAACTACCGGAGCGTTACGACGTGGGGCAAGGCCTTATCGGCGCGGTCGCTCGGAGCGGCGAGTGCCTGGTTTTCGCAGATGTGCAGAACGATGCCGAGTATTTAACGAGGGCCAGTGCCAAGATCATGTTGAGGGGCGGATATCGCGGATCGTTTTTCATTCCGCTCAAAGCGCGAGATGGAACCGTCGGCGTGATGAATTTCGTCAGCAAAAAGGTCCACCCGTTTTCATCTACCGAACTGGAACGGATCAACGCCATCGCCTATCACCTTGGGACCGCTATCGGCAATGCCAGGCTGTTCTGGCAGCTAACCCGGCGCACTAGAGAATTGGTGAAAGCGAACAAAGCGAAGGATGAGTTTATGGGTGTCATTTCGCACGAGCTTCGCACGCCTTTAAACGTCATTCTCGGCTATACAAATATCATGATGCAAAACATGGCGGGCGATCTAACCCCGCGACTGCATGCCATCGTGTCCAAAGTAGCGGGGCAAGCCAAAGCATTATCGACTTTAGTGGAAAATATCTTAGTTACGACGAATATCGAAGCTGGCATGGTGGAGGTAACGGCCAGTGAAGTAAAGCTGGATGAATGGTTCATTCGGTTGCGCTCCCTCTACGAAGAACCGGGCGCTAAAGATGTTCAACTGATTTGGGATATTCCTTTCGATCTCCCCGTCATTTTGACGGACGGCACAAAGCTTCATCGGATACTTCAGAACTTGATCGATAACGCGATAAAGTTCACCGATGTAGGCCGTGTCACGGTATCCGTGCGGGCGCTCGTGGACGAGAGCCAAGTAAGCTTTATAGTCCGAGATACGGGCGTCGGAATCGCTCAGCAGGACATCCCGCGTATTTTCGATTTGTTTAGTCAAGTAGACAGCTCCTCGACTCGGACTCATGAGGGCGTGGGCTTGGGACTCCATATTGTCAAGAAATTAGTCGAGTTGCTGCACGGAACGATTGAAGTAGAGAGCGAACCCGCGAGGGGCTCGACGTTTACGGTGCGATTGCCAGTAACCAGTAACCCTGAACCCGCATAATACCCCGCTGTTTTGGCGCCTCGTTGTATCCAGCCTCGCCCGCGCCGTCGAATTCGTCCCTAAATTTCTGGACTTCGCCATTTGAGTTAGGCCAATCCCTTTGAGGGCGATGATTAAGTTCTTTCCAATTGAGATCGAGGCCGAATAGGGGTCCTACCCCAGAACTGAATAATCGCGGGTACATCATGAACCCGCGGCGAGGGTGCGTTGGGCTCCCGGTCGCAATTAGTGTTGCAGCAAAATGTGTCGAAGCAGAATCAAGGCGTTTTCAGATACTTTCAGTGTGAAGGTTGGCGCACAGATAACGCCGTTATGATCTACTAGCCAGATGAGAAGATTTGAAAAACGGCGAACGTTCTTTAACACCCCAGTTTTAGTTAACTCTTCAGTCGTACAATCATTACCGATCTGAGCAACCTAGATTGTTGGCTACCACGGTAGCTCTTTTAAACGAATTATAAGCCACCGGAGCACGAGCAAGAGATGACAGCTTCTAACCACGTCGTGTTCTTGTTATCGATGTGCCCAAGCACTGGCATGGGTTCCTTGAAACAAAATCTCCTGTGTCAGACACATAGCAGATTTCAGGCGGAGCGGCGGTGGTGAGCCACAGTCGACGCAGGTATCGCCCACGGCGTAAGGTAGGTCCACTCAACAGGCTTTTGGAATGTCCCGGCGATTTATCTGAGTTGCCGTAACAATTGCGCCAAATGGTAAGTCGCCAGCACCTTCTAACGCTTACGGAAATTAAAAGGTGTCGCCGATGAACGATGATGATACCGTTAAACAAGTCTTTGATTGGGTCCGTGGTCGCCTCGTTGATGCGAACACATGTGGGCTATGCGGGGCGCTCGGCCAGTATTTCTCTTTCAAACCTGCTGCCCGGTTGCTCGCATTGAGTGACGGCCGATAACTCCTTGGAAGCCGGGAGAAGGATTTTAAACGTGGTTCCCATGCCTTTCTCGCTCTCCACGGCGACGGTGCCTTTATGCGCTTCCACAATGGTTTTGACGATAAAAAGGCCCAATCCGGTTCCTTCGATACTCGCACTTCCTTTGAGACGTTCAAATTCAGAAAAAAGGCGTGGGATCTCTTCCCTAGGTATTCCAGGTCCGGTGTCCGCCACTTCTATGGAAACGTCCTTTCCCACCATGCGAGATCTAACACGGATACTGCTATCGCCGGGTGTAAACTTAACGGCGTTGCCGACTAAATTCCACAATGCTCGCTGTAGCTGGTGGTTGTCTCCCATAACCGGTTTCAGGTTTTTATCCAGGTCAAGCGTCAAGTGGAGATTCTTACCGCGAGCAGTTACCATCTGCTGCAATACCACATCCTCGGCGATCGCATTCATCTGAACCAAATTTCTCGCCGTCTCTAGCCCTACTGTTTCGAGCTTAGAAATAGTCAAAAAATCGGTGACCAGCTGAAGAACGCGATCAAGATTTTCACGGACGCGTTTGAGGTAAGAAAGCCTTTCAGTCGGATCCTCCTGGCCGCCATACTCTCCAGCAAGCAGCTCCGCATAGCCGCCGATAACGTTGAGGGGCGTCTTAATATCATGCGCCAGGGCACAAATGAATTGACGTCTGAACCTGACTGCCTCTTCCATCTGCTCCATGCGTCTTTTGTCTTGTCTGACCCGACCGGTTATATACCCGTAGAAAATCGAGATGCCGAACATAAACGGGACGCGAACCAACAAATCTGGGCTGATGGCTAACGCCTCGGTCGCATTGGGGGAAAAGAATAACAAAAATACGACGCTCAATAGAAGCGATGCGATCCCGACTTGGATCAGATTTTCCCCAATCGCCGCGATGAAAACACAGAAGAAGAACAGCAGGAGCAAGTCCCAGGCCGTCTGTTCCCGCAAGATCAGCGCGGAAACAATAAGAAGAGAGTCTAGAATGAGAAGCCCAGGCTCGATTAAAGGTTTCTCGAAAATGCCGTCGGGAATACGCTGCAGTATGACACCTGATAAGAGGCATACTGATATCAACAACCCCGCCACTGGATCGGTTAGGCTCCAGTCTTGTACCGCGAAAACCAGGTAAGAGATACCTATCGCAACTAACCACTGAAGCGCGATGATCGTTTCCCGATCTTTTCGGATCGGGGCAGAAGAAGAACGCCGCGCTGTCCATAGGTTTGCCCACCACGGCTTTACCATGCCGCACGGGTTCGCCGTCGGCTGCTTTAATAATAATTCGTTAGTCACGGGTATCCTCTCTGTCGGCGCAGCTTGGAACCCAAGTAGGTATCAAACCCTTTAGCCAATTCTCGGATAAAAAGAAGCGTTCCCGAAATTGATTAGCAGCTAGCATGCCAAACGGTCGCCCACGAGAATTTGCGGTGAATTTAATAGGTTAGGGTTGGCCCATTTGTGTTACCAAGGTAACTTTACGACAATATCTGCAACTTCCATCAAAAATGAACTGCTGACGCGAGTTTGGCCTCGCTGCGATGGTAACCTCGGGATCATCCTGCGAGAGCCGAAGCAAAACACCCGCCTGCAAGCTGTCAATGGGCATTGTGTGCGGTGCAGCTTTAGGCTCGCGTGGATTGTGATTCGTGGTGACCGCGCTTCTCGGATTCGTCTTAATCCCGGTCGCCTACACACTCAGCTGCCTTGACCCGACAACCGCCAGGGCGATATAGGTGCGCCATGAAATTCGTTCTCGCTATCGTAACGGTGACAACCTTCCGTTTGCTCTTTTTCCCGCTGGGCGTCACCGCGCAAATCAAGCACTGGACCGATGAGCAAGGCGTCACGCACTTCGGTAATCGACCTCCTGAACAGCGAGTCAAGCCTGCGACCGTAGAAATCAAAATTCGTAAGTCAAAACCCTTTAATATACCTTCGACGACGACAAGCGCGGAACTTAGGCGTGCCGGTGAGGCATACTTAAACGACTTGGAATCATCGCTTGTGGAAGCACAGCTTCAGACACAGCTGTTGGAGACAATTGCCCGAACGGAGATGATCGGGATGACGGGGCTAATCAGCATACAACTGACAACGGGTGCGGGGAAAGGAGCCGGGTATGTGGAAAGAATTTAAAGTCATCGATGCCGACGCTCATATGCATGAACCGAAGGACATGTGGGATCGCTATCTGGAATCCAAGTATCGGGAGCGGGCTCCCAGAGTGGCTCATATGAACGGGACATTTATGATCTACGAGCCGGATGGGAAAATTATCCCAAAGGACGAAAAACAGGTTAAGGGTCCGCCGCCGGAGTCGTTTAAAATCATGGAAGAGAAATACGGCGAGGCCTATCGCACATGGTGGGCGCCGGAAACAAGGCTCAAGGATATGGACCGTCACGGGTGGGACATCCAGGTGCTTTTACCCACGGGAAGCAACGGTAACTTTGGTTGCACGGCGGCCCTCAAAGACGCGGAACTTGGGGCGGCCTTTTGCAGGGCATATAACAATTGGGCCCATGATTACTGCAGCGTGAATCCCAAGAGGCTGCATTTTATCGCGGTGGTGCCGGGTGCAGATGTCAACGAGCTTGTCAGGGAGGCGCGCCGGGCCGTGGCGAATCTCGGCGCAGTATCAGTCAGAAATCCGTTATTGCCCCAGGGCCGGTGGTTGCACGAGAAAGAGTACAATGCCCTTTGGCAATTAGCCTGCGAGTTGGACTTTCCCGTTGCCGTCCACGGCGAGTCGCGTTATCGCGTGCAGCCTTTCAGAGGTTTCCGAGTCGTCGAGCAAGCTGAAGGCGGTAGCCAAGTTCATGATTTCCAAGCCTTGCGATCCGTGGACCACGCCATCGGTTTCCCCTGCGATAACATGGCGACCATAGGCCATTTTATATTCACCGGTATTCTCGAGCGGTTTCCCAAGCTCCGCCTGGGGATTTTGGAGTCCAACGCCGGCTGGCTGCCGTTCTGGCTTGGACGAATGGACGCCCATTCCCATGGCCGCTATAGCATCATGGGAAAGCCACAAAATCTATCGATGTTGCCGAGCGAATATTTTCTGCGTCAATGCGCGGTATCCTGCGACAGCGATGAAAGCGGATTGCCCTCTGCGGTCGCACACCTCAAAGGGGAGAACATTGTGTGGAACACCGACTATCCGCATCTCGACGGGATCGAACCGGCGAAAGCGCTGCCGGAATTTGACGCGCAATCGATACCGGAAGAAGCGAAGCGCAAAATTCTGTGGGATAACGCCGTTAAACTTTACGGGGAACGAATTCTAAGGTGACGGCAAGAGCAAACCAAAATCGTTTTGGATGAGCTAGCCCGGGCTTGGCAGGAGAAGAACTCATCAACCGGACGGGCCGGCCGCGACAACTTCTGGTTCAGAGACGAAATCTTGGAATCCAATAATTCCCCGCAGCTTGCTGCGGGCACCAATTAAATGGGGAATCCAAAGGGGGCGAGCATCCCCTTTGGTCGCGTGCGGGGTTAACACCCCGTACGCGAAATGCTCCGTTTATTCCCGATCGCAACATTCTCGCCCAGCAAATCGTCGTCGCTCGACATATATTTAAGTTCCCGATGTCTCTCATTGCAGAAACAACTCGTGCCAGAGCTTGGTGTAATGATCGATCTTGTCGTTATACTTGATGGGATCGACGTTGATGAAGTCGAAGCCTTCGCGCAAACGGGGCGGGTTGGGTAACACTTCCGGGTGGGTGGGAATGCGGTTTACTTCTCGGATGATCCGCTGCCCGGACTCCTTGCTCAAGATGAAATCGAGGAAGAGCAATGCCGCATTGGGGTGCGGCGCGTTTTTCGCCAATGCGCTGACGTTGCTCGTGGCGATGACCGGTTCGAGATTGAGCCAGTCGACCGGCGCGCCGCGGCGCTGTCCGGAAGCCATGCCTTGGCTGTGAATATTGGGCGAGAGCGGATCTTCGCCCGCGGCGATCAATTGCGCGAGGTGGGTGTGGCCGGTGCGGATCTTTGGATTCTGCGCGCGCAGGCGTTGAAAGAACGCTTTGCCTTTTTGCTCGCCCCAATGTTCCATCAAAGTCATGAACCATGGGGTGTCCTCGCGCTCGAGGGCCAGTTGATCCTTCCACTTTGGCTCGAGCAAATCCTCGTAGCGGCGCGGCGCGTCGGTGGCTTTGATGAGACGGGTGTTGTAGCCAAGCACCATCATGGTGACCCGGTTGGCAACCCAGTATCCTTGGGGTTGCACAAAGCGCTTGTCAAATTTTTCCGCCTGCGGCGTGTAATAGGGTTGAAGCATGCCCTTGCGGCGGAAAAATTCGATATGGGAGTCGTTGGTATCCAGAAGATCCGCTAGGAAGGTGCCGGCCTGGGATTCGGCCGTGTAGCGCTGCGCGATTCTGGATGAATTGAGCCGGACGGGCTTGGCTTTGATGAAAGGGTAGCGCTTCTCGAAAAGTTCGACGATGCGCTGGATGTCTTCCGCGTTAACGGAGGTATACCAGACAAACTCGCCTTCGGTTTTAGCGGCTTTTTCCAGCCGAGCCTGACGGTCGGCGCCGCGATAAACAGCTGCGTCAGGCGTGCTCGCTGCCTGTGCCAGTTTGGCAATTAAGCCGAGACCCATGCCGAGAACGATCAGAATTCGCACTGCGGGGAGCTTCATACGAAATTATCTCCTTTCGAAAAAGACCTTCAATCTGTCGCGTGCTCGGGCAATCTTTACAACACATTGGCGCAATCACACAACCACTAAAACAATAGACTTCGTCGATATCGAGCTAGTCCCGCGTCAGCCGGCAAAATCGCATTCTGGTGGAAGGACGACGGTCATAGTTGGACGAAGCAAGAGTCGTGAAGGCTGCGGGACCGCACGAAGGGGAATGACTGCCGGTCGTTCAGCGCTGTAATGTCGCTACATAGTCGGCAATCAGTTTCTCCCTTTGCAAGGTGACGACTTCGGTGGTTTTGGGATCTTTAGCTTCTCTGCTAAAGATTTCCCCCCACACCGGCATCTTGGGATCCCCATGGCCGCGAATTGTGCGGCGACCATCGATCGCTAAGATGACCAGATCAGTCGGGAAGACTCCTTTGTTGGCTTTTCTTAGAATGGTCAAATCGGGGACTTTTAGCTTCAAAAACCCGCTGACAGTGCCGTCGCCGCGACCGTCTCGGCCGTGACAGGAGCTGCAATATTGCACGTACATGTCTTTGCCCGAGTCCGTGGCAGCACCTAGCCCGGATTTCTCACGATAAGAAAAGCATAAGGCCGCTCTTTATGGCATAAAAGCTGTGTCACCAAACAGTTACGCCAAGGGAGAAGAGCGGCCTTATGGAAACACAGTG
>Ga0208454_1000025_pt1 | contig 116736 bp, 85 predicted proteins | sample EasRivMeERMZT100_FD_187530 | JGI IMG/M metagenome (GOLD analysis project Ga0208454, IMG submission 187530) | Soil microbial communities from meander-bound floodplain in the East River, Colorado, USA - East River MetaG ERMZT100 (SPAdes) (version 2) | ecosystem: Environmental > Terrestrial > Soil...
CCGCGGTTTCGATGTCGCCGTATCCGGTCACGACGATTACCGGCACATCGCTCCATCTTTCGGCGATTCGCTTGGTTAACTCCACGCCGTCAATTCCTGGAAGTCTTATGTCGGTCACCACCAGGTCAATGTCCTCACGTTCAAGAAATTCCAAAGCTTGTTCCGCTCGGTTCGCGATCGTGACTTTGTAACCTGAATGGGTGAACAGGCGCTCCAATTGTTCGCCGATCATCACGTCATCGTCGACGACGAGGATATGCGGCGTCAACGGCATGGAAGTCGTTCGAGTCGCCGATGTCTTTGCGTCGTTCAGAGATGCCATTCTCTTAGCCTAATAACTTCGATCAGATTAGTCGCGCCTGGCAACATCGCTGCCGATGCTGTTTCTGCCTCCGATAAGACAGTTTGCCGACACCTTTTCTTCAGCTCTTAAACGCAGGAACGAATAATATTGCTTCGCGTCGTTTTGACCTAGCGGCACGCGGACGCCGATGCGACCGTCTGGCAAACGTTCCAATGCGCGCCGCTTTCGCTCGTGTCTCCGCTCAAACCACGGTGTATGATGGCGATTCACTGCGGGAAGCTTAGTTTTGCCGTATTGACAATTCGTCATTGGGGTTGACCTTCCGATTCATTCGACGGCAGCAATTGATCTCGAAGCTCCCCCAGGGACTGCTTGAATGCATTCAAGATTTGCAACAGCTTGAGGCAATCAACTTTCTCCGCGGCGTTCAATTGTGCCAGTTCCACTTCCATCGTCGCCAGATGCAGATGGTTTTGCAGATCGTGGAGACGATCTCTGACAATTTTTCTCGTGTCAAGTTTGTCCGATCCGCCCGCATCTGTATGTTTGACGATGGAGTTCATAGCGAAATGCTTCCTCGGGTCAATTTTTATTCGGGCCAATATTCATTTTGTTTTCACGATTTGGCGAAATTAATTGATTACTTCAAATATCTCCTCAATTTGATCTCGGCGTTAACTCAAGTAATTCTTGATGGTCGATTTGCCTTACGGTATTCGGTTGAGCCCGCATCATCACCATTCTTATATTTCGCATACCTCAATCGTCGCATCGATATCAAGCCTTTTATATGATTCCTATCGGTTGTCAAGGATTGACAATGACCTTACGTGATTCGTCGCACCAAGGGTGCCTTATTAGCCTACCACCCACATATAAATGTCAAGTATTATGGCGCGACTTGGCTGGAAATTGTACTAAATTTAAATTAAAGTCTAGCATTACATATCAGATTACGTCTGTTCATATCTCATCATAACCGCGTTTCCTGGGTTTTGGCGAAGCTCCGCCCGGGGTTTACTGGTAAGGTCTAACGACCGGGAGCCGGCAAGGAATTTGGTATTAAATTCGATGGGTTATCGAACGAGTTCAAGCATCGCAAATCTGACTTCAGGCAAAATCGTTCTCGTTCAATGATAATCGGGGGGGAGGAGAGAAGGGTAATTGAAAGGTGGGCGAGAAAAGGCTTCAAATTCATTAACGTCTACGACTCCGGTATCAAAAGGAACACACGTGCAGGGGTTTCGTGATCACCGTGGCCATGTCCATGATCGTCGTCATCGTTGCCGAGAGCGAGAATTACTCCTAGATCGTTTACGCTGACGGCTTCGAAGAGAACGAAGTCACTTCCTCTGGGAATCAATGTATTCAAATCCTGCATTCCCCCGTTGCTGGTCCAGAGGAAGGCTCGCGATCCCAACGAAGATTCCGAAGAGCCGACGACTTCGCCGCGATCGTTAATGGACAAAGCACGACTGTAACCGCCACCCGACAAGGTGCCGAGATCTTGCATCCCCGCGCTGCGGGTCCAGCGAAATGCGCGAGTCCGGCCGAGGATGCCTGAATATCCAACTACTTCCCCCCGACTATTTATCGCGAAGGCTTCACTATTCTCATTGCCAGATAACGTCCCGAGGTCTCGCATACGGTCCTGTCTTGACCAGATAAATGCCCTCTTGCGATTGGAATTTCCCGAACTTCCGACGACTTCAGCCCGTTCGTTGATGGCGTAACTTCGGCTGTGGTCGCCATCACGCAATCTCCCAAGCCCTTGGATATTCCCCTCGGATGACCAGAGGACAGCCTCAACTCCGCCAGGGCCGCTCGAATAGCCAACCGCTTGGTTGTGTTTGTTAATCCCAAACGCTTCACAGCCGCTGTCCCCCGGCAACGCACCAAGATCCCGAGGATTACCGCCCCGGGTCCATATAAAGGCTCGAATCGAGGTTGGTGTGTTTGAAGAGCCAACTACTACTCCATGTTCGTTAATGCCATGGGCCGAACTCCAGTCGCCACCCGGTAGACCGTGAAGGTTCTCGAATTGCTTTTTGGTCAGGACAAAGGCTCGAGTGCCGGTGCCGAGTCCCGCCGATGCGCCGACCACGTCACCCGAGGAATTGAGCCCTCGCACAACGCCATTGCTGGTTTGCTCTAAGTCGCCCAAATCCAAGACCCGGTATCGAGCCGTGCTTGAGGCGGAGTAAACAATGCGTTGTTCCTGGAGCGAAGCCGCCAAGATTATAAGGATTGCCCACACGAATGATTTTGTCATGATCTTTGTCCCGCTTTAATTGCATCCACCTACAGATTATTTGCACTCTTGATGTGAAGCGACAATTTCGCCCGCAATGATTCCAAAAGAGTGGATGGAGCTGGTCCAGTATGCTCGGATTGGAACGCATGACGCCGTTTCATAGAACGGTACGCTAGCAACGATTGATTTGCGAAAGTTACCAACTGACCTGGGCGACGGCGCCGCCGCCCTTTTCGTAGTATTCGACCTTAATGAGGTGTTCGCCAGCGGTCAGTGTGCGGGTAGCCTGATAGGTGGTCGGTGCCTGATCTTTCCAAGCGTCGATAATCAAGCTGCCATCGAGCCAGACGCGAATGCCGTCATCGGCTCTGGCGGTAAAGGTGTAGGCGGCGGCGTTGAAGGAATGGGAGCCGGTCCAGCGCACCGAGAAGTTGTCGTTTGCCAGACCATTGCCGGGCCCCCCGGAGCCCCAGCTGTAGTTGATACTGGATTGGCAGGCCGTGAACGTCGGGCTGCCGCTCAGACTGTTGTTGTTAAAGTACTCGGCAAAGTATTGCCCGGTGGGGCATGATATTGCCGCAATGGAGAAGTTCAAAAAATTAGAAGTACCGCCACCGAGATTGAAGATGGTTACCTGGGCAGTTCCGGCTGTGACGATATCACTGGCGGGGATCGCCGCTGTCAGCTGGGTGTTGCTGACAAAGGTGGTGGGGCGAGGGGAGCCGTTCCAGCGCACTTCTGAGCCATTGATAAAGTTGCTACCGTTCACCGTGAGTGTGAACCCTCCTCCCCCGGGGCTCGCAAGAACTGGCGACAAAGAACTCAACGTAGGCACAGGCTCCGTTGAATCAATTCTTATGATTTTGGCCACCGAGGGCACGCCATTGCCGTTCAGGATGAAAAGCATGTAGTAGCCCGGCGGGGAGAGATTCGTATTCGATGGCGCGATCACGTTCAGCCCGCCTGGGGATTGTGAGAAACTTAAGCGGCTAAAGCGTTGGTCCATGTTGAACCCGTGGGTCACGGACGACAATCGTATCCAGGTCGCTTGCGTAATACTCGCTGCATCCGGCGTTTCAATAAAAAATGTTTGTCCGTAAATCACGCTTCCAGGAGCGGATGTAATCGTCGGTCGCGCGGCGGTATCCGACAGGTAGGGTGGGTGATAAATTTCGGCTTGCGGATAATTATTACCACCGGTGCTCAATAACCGTCCGTCTGGTAGTAGAATGACAGCCGAGTGGTAGAGGCGCGGAATCCCGGCGCTAGCCATGGTTGTCCACGTCTCGTTCCCGCTCGCTGGGTTCCACATTTCAGCGGCAAAAACGGCTCCATTGGGATCGTTAAAACCGCTACCGCTGGTTCCTCCGGTCACTAGCACCTTGCCATCCGGCAGGATCGTCGCGTTGAGTTGTCGCCGCGCAAACGCCATCGAGCCGACCGCGCGCCAGGCGGGTGCCGGAGCGTTTAAGTCAATGACTTCAGCTGTCTTGCTGGGTGGACTACTACCACCTCCCACTATTAGCACCTTGCCTTCGTCGTACATCACGGAACTTCCATAGTCTCGCCCTTGGCTGCTATTTCCAGCCACCGACCACGCGCCAGTACCGGAAGTGTCAAGATAGCGTGAAGTGCCGTTCATTCCAGAAACGAAAATCTTGCCGTTGGGAGCTAGGTGCATTCGCGGATAGAGTCCCAACGCCAGCTGGGCATTGGTAAGGTCGCGCCAAGTGCTAGTAGCGGTTTGAAAAACTTGCGGCAAGCGATTCTCACCCAAAGTTCCGTTGATGCTTCCTGACGCCACCAGTACGTCGCCGTTCGCCAAAGTAGCCGTGGTCGGATACCACCGCCCAGCGTTCATGTTCGGCAAAATAGTCCAGCTATCGGTAAAGGGATCATAGGTGCTCGCTGTGGGTAGGCCGACGTTATTTTGAATATGCCCGCCAGCGACGAATAAACGGCCGTCGGCGAGAAATGAATGGGCGCTGCAAAAGGGATCGTATCCAGGCAGAGCTAATTGAGTGATGCTCTCGGTGGCCGGATCCCACATCCTCGGGTTATTACCGGAAATCCCTGCATCGCCGGGCCACATCATGACTTTTCCAGTCGGCAGCATATGCACATGCACCGGAAAGAACGGTAGAGTAGGACCTAAGGACCATGTGCCGAGGAATGGGTCGGTCTGCGCCGCGAAGGCAGTGGCCGCGATGAAGCGAAGTAGGATCGAAGCGACGAAGAAGATCCTAATCAATGGTGTTTGAAAATATAAGCACATGATCAATAAACCTCGAGGTGCAGTAGCGGACTCACGTTAAGATGTGAAGGACGATGAGTGGAGAGTGAAAAGTAGCGAGCTCTACCAACCTTGCCGCGGCGCGCTGATGAGTTCGGGTCTCGATCAGAGGCGGCTGGCCCGACTCGCCATCAAAGCACGTAGATTATTCGTCAGCACACGACCACGTTGGGACTTGAGAAATCTCTTAACGCGTTGCGACAGTCCAATATCAATGGACTATGGGAAACCACCATCGAGTAATCGAATCTAGAATGATCAGTCAAGATCACTACGCAGTCTACCGATTCTAGCAGCTGTGCATTTAGTTCCTTCGAACTCAGCAGCTCTCCGCCAATTTGCACTTGCCCGATGTAGGGGTCCGAGTAGGAAACATTGGCGCCTTTTGCCATGAGACCGGCTACGACTTCCAAGGCGGCTGATTCGCGAATATCGCATACGTCACGCTTATAGGTGACGCCGAGGGCTAAGAGTCGCGACCCGTTTAGGCTTTTCTTGCGTGTGTTGAGCGCGTCGGCAACACGGCTAATGGTAAACTCTGGCATCTGTGCGTTAATCGCTGATGCCACTTCAATTAAACGCGGCTCGAAGCCATTGAGTCGCGCCTTCCAGGTTAGATACTGCGGACCGACAGGCATTTGTGTCCCGCCTAGACCAGGCCCGGGATAAAAGGGCATGAATCCGAAGGGCTTGGTTTTGGCTGCGTCAATGATTTCCCAAACATTGATATCGAACTTTCGGCACATCCGGGCGAATTCGTTGGCCAGGGCGATGTTTACGCTTCGAAAGGTATTTTCGAGGAGTTTGACCATCTCGGCGCACTCGGAAGATGACAATGACACGACCTGCTCAACAAACTGTTGGTAAAAAAGTGTTGCCAGCGCGGTGCAATGGGGCGTTATGCCGCCAAGAACTTTGGGAATGTTTCGCGTAGTAAAAGACTCGTTACCAGGGTCAATCCTCTCTGGTGAATAGGCGAGAAAAAAATCTCGGCCGGCCCTAAGCCCAGATTTTTCTAATATCGGGAGCACTATCTCCCGAGTGGTTCCGGGGTAAGTGGTGCTTTCAAGAACAATGAGTTTGCCGGGGGTAAGATGAGTGCGAATGGCTTCAGCCGACGCAACCACGTAGGACAGATCCGGATCTTTGGTTTTTCTCAGCGGCGTTGGAACGCAAATGCTGATGGCATCCAGCGCCTTCACCGCTGAAAAAGACTGAGTTGCTCGGATGCGATCCTTCGTCACTAAGTCAAAAAGGACTTTCTCCGCAACGTCCGGAATGTAGGAAATCCCTGAATTGACGGATTCGACTCGGCCACCGTCGATATCGATGCCGGTCACTCGGAACCCTTGATGGGCCATCTCAACCGCTAAGGGAAGTCCCGCATACCCCAAACCGATCACTCCTAAATTGGCTGACCGGTCGCGAATTTTGTTTTCCAGAGTTTGGATACTCGGTGTTGGCTCTGGCGCTAGTTTTCTTTCAACGGCTAATTGCATTGTGATGCTCCAAACAACTTCCGCTCCGAATATTTTTGATCGCCGACCAGTCGGCCTTGCGACATGGAGTGTTCAACTATCGGCTCGGTGACTCTCTAGCGCACGGGTCTCATAGCTGGTTGCCAATGGATCATCGAGGCGTTTAATGCGCACTGTGGCTAACTGAGGATATTGATTGCCGCTTGGTGTAATTGTGCAGATTTAAGCTGGTGAATTATCAAACGAGACCAAAGCTGATTTTGCTTTCTGACCGAGTCTTACAATCATGTACTTTAAAAATCGAATTTCCGTGATGCCGTAAAAATGTAATCAAAAATTCCTTTGACAAGAATTGCACACCTTGACCACAAGAGACTATTCCGTTGCATTCCCTGTCCTTACTCTCTAGATGGCATTCCATTTGCTGACGTGTACCCCAGACGAATAAACGCTGAGGCCCCTCTCCGATAACGGCAAACTAGTCGTGAGGCTAGGACGCAAAGCCACGGGTCAGGTGCAAATCTGATAGCCGGGTTACCGAAGAGAGGTGCTACCTCCCTGGTGATGGGGTCTCGGGCTGGAGGAAGAGAATGCCCAAGTCCCTATTTGGTTCGGCGTGCCATCGCGCGACCGCCCGACGTCACACACGACGTACCCATAGCGCGAAAAACCTTTTTACTTTTTATCTAGCGATATCACTGATCGCCCTTACCGCCAATTCCGCGTTGGCGGCGACCCTAAAGGGAGTCGTTGGTTACTGGCCTTTGCACGAGGGCGTAGGGAGCGTCACGAAAGATTTCTCGGGCAATGAAAATACCGGAACATTGGTCAATGGGCCGACGTGGCAGATCGGCAAATTTGGCTACGCTTTGTCATTTAACGGTGTTGATCAATATGTGGAGATTCCCCATGCGGATAGCCTGAATGCGGCGAAGGAATTGGCGGTTTCCGCGTGGATAAATAACCGCATGTTGGCGGACAGCCGGCTCTCAGATCCGGAGTTTCACATCATTGTTTCAAAAGGATGGGCGCCCGATGCAGGCGGAAGCTGGACATTAGCTTGGGACAAAAAATCCAACGATCTTTCCTTTTGCGTTAGAAAGGGATCAGACAAAGGCTATGAATGTGTGTTCGCCGATTATCACGTGGTGGAGAACGACTGGCACCACGTTACGGGCTTATTTGTCAATGGCAAACTGAGCCTATACGTCGACGGTGCGCTTGCGGCTAAGCCCGTCGCTCTCGGCACGACCAGCATAAACAGCAACCGTGAAGAGGTGCGCATCGGCGCCGTATCGCAAGAGGCAAACAAGTTTCTCCAGAGTTGGGACGGAATTATTGACGAAGTGCAAATCTTCAACCGCGCTCTTACTGAGTCAGAGATTAAGGCGATGTTTCACGACGTAGTTTCTCCGGAATCATCCGGGTCTACCACCACTGACTCGGGTACAATGTCGGTGGCAGGTGCGGCGAGCCCGTCCGGCTCCAGCAAGTGGACCGTTGAGAATCCGGTTATCAGCCCTAACGGCGGAACAACCACGAGCTCTGTTAGCGTTACGTTGAAAACGGCCACACCGGGAGCGAATATTTTTTACACCACCAATGGGACCACGCCAAGCCAATCTTCGACCCCATATAAGGCGCCATTCACGGTCGCGGTGACTTCTTTGGTCAAAGCAAAGGCGTTCAAGAACAATTCCAATCCAAGCTCCGAAGCGAGCGCTTGGTTTACAATTGATAATCAACAGTTTGATTTTTCGCTCTCTAATACCGGCAATAAATCGATACAAAAGGGAGCTTCGGCTCAGAACCAAATCGGCGCGACGCTGTTATCAGGAAGCAGTCAGCCAGTGGCTTTCTCGGTTTCTGGTTTGCCGAGCGGCGCCAACGCGTCTTTTTCCACCGCGTCCTGCGGACCCGCCTGTTCTTCGATTCTCACGGTGACCACCAGTGTCTCTACCCCAGCCGGTACCTTTCCACTACTTGTTACGGGCGACGGCGGCGGAAAATCGAAGACAACCTCGTTTAACCTAACGGTCACAGAAGTCCCGTTCGATTTTTCATTGAGCAACTTCGGCAATCAAACGGTTACGGCCGGTTCACCGGCGAGCAATAAGATCGACGCCACGTTGCTGTCGGGAAGCGCGCAGGCGGTGACGTTCTCAGCGGCAGGCTTGCCAGCGGGAGCGACTGCGTCCTTCTCATCAGCGAGTTGTAGCCCGACCTGCTCCTCGACGTTGACGATCAATACCACGGCGGGAACGACTCCGGCCGGGACGTCAACGATTACGGTGTCGGCGGTAGGCGGCGGGGTGACGAAAACCACCTCGTTCAGCTTGACTGTGGCTCTGCCGACCGTGGCTACGCCGACGATCAGTCCTAACGGTGGTAGCTATTCGGGTTCGACTTTAGTGACATTGGCAACGACGACCGCGGGAGCGTCGATCCGCTACACCACCGACGGCAGCGCACCGACGGCATCGTCGACGCTGTACTCGGGAGCGATCACTCTGTCGAACAGCGCCACCGTGAAGGCGGCGGCATTTATGAGCAACTATAGCCCGAGCGGCGTAGCGAGCGCGGTGTTTACAATTACCCAGCCGTTCGATTTTTCCGTCGGCAACTCCGGCAATAACTCGGTTGTCGCCGGATCGCCAATGACCAATTCGATCACAGCCACGTTGCTATCGGGCAGCGCGCAACCGGTAACGTTCTCGGCATCAGGGTTGCCAGCGGGAGCTACGGCGTCGTTCTTGTCAGCGAGTTGTACTCCGACTTGTTCCTCGACGTTGACCATTAATACCACCGCGGGGACGACGCCAGCCGGGACTTCAACCGTCACCGTGTCAGCAAGCGGCGGAGGAGTAACTCGTACGACGACATTCGATATGACGATCAGTCTACCGACCGTTGCGACCCCGACGATTAGTCCTAATGGCGGCAGCTTTGCGGGTTCGGCGTCGGTGACATTGGCGACAACGACTGCCGGAGCGTCGATCCGCTACACCACCAACGGTACGACACCGACGGCATCGTCAACGCTGTACTCCGGAGCGTTCACTCTGTCGAACAGCGCCACCGTGAAAGCGGCGGCGTTCATGACGAACTACAATCCGAGCGGGGTAGCGAGCGCGGCGTTTACGATTACCCAGCCGTTTGATTTCTCCCTGAGCGTTTCAAATAACGGCAGCTCCTCAGTGACCGCTGGGTCATCGATCGGCTACTTAGTCAGTGCGACCCTCATATCGGGAAGCGCGCAAGCGGTAACATTCTCGGTATCAGGGTTACCGGCGGGAGCCACTGCTTCCTTCTCGTCAACCAGTTGTAGTCCGACTTGCTCTTCGACGTTGACGATTAACACCACGGCCGGGACGACACCGGCGGGGACTTCAACCATCACGGTGTCGGCGGTAGGCGGTGGAGTGACCCGAACCACCACGTTCAATCTAACCGTAACTCTACCGACGGTAGCTACACCGACGATCAGTCCCAATGGCGGCAGCATTACGGGATCGACATCGGTGACATTGGCAACGGCGACGGCGGGAGCATCGATCCGCTACAGCACGGACGGCAGCACGCCGACGGCGTCATCGACTCTGTACTCGGGAGCGTTCACTCTGTCGAACAGCGCCACAGTGAAAGCGGCGGCGTTCAAGACCAACTATAACCCGAGCGCAGTTGCCAGCGCGACATTCACAATTGCTACCTCTTGCTCGGCGGGACAATTCTTAGCTGAGTACTTTAACAACACAACGCTGAGCGGTAGTCCGACCTTTACCAATTGCACACCTAGTGTCAATTTCAACTGGGGTACGGGCGGACCGGGAAACGGTATTGGCGTCGATCTGTTCTCAGCTCGTTGGACCGGCAGTTTTAGTTTCAATGCTGGCAGCTACGTTTTTACCGCCACAGCTGACGATGGCATACGCGTCTGGGTTGATGGGAATCAGATCATTAACCAGTGGAAGGATCAGGGGGCGACCACCTATCAAGCCACCGTCACATTAACCGCCGGCACGCACGTGATTAGAGTTGAATACTACGAGAACTCAAGCTACGCAGTGGCTCAAGTCGGCTGGCAGTCTGGACCAACGCCGTCTCAACTGACCGCGACCTGGCAAGATATGTCAACCAATGAAGATGGTTTTGCGGTTGAACGAAAACTCGGAACCTCGGGTACGTATGCGCAAATCACATCCGTAGCGGCCAACAACACTTCGTATCAAGACACTTCGATAGTCAGGGGTTCGCAGTACTGTTACCGAGTGAAAGCTTTTAACTCGACACAATCGTCAGCGTACTCGAACGAGGCGTGCCAGACCGCGCCGTAGTTGGTCGTTCAAAAAGCTCAGGCAGAACTCGCTTGGTTTATCGCAACTGCAAAACCAAGCGAGTTTCTGTTGGCTCCTTTTTTAACGTTCTTCCGGGTTTTCTGTAAACAGATATTCACACAGAGACACTGAGTTCGCAGAGTGTTTGTTCAAGTTACTATTTTTATTCGATTAACGTGCGCCCTCCGTGGCTCAGCGGTGCAATTCCCGCGCCCTGCTACAGACAAATGCCTGAACAACCTTTTTCAATGCATGGACTGCTGACCGATAGAGTTTTTCGAAAATCACACCCGTTTTTGTGCGAACAAAAGGGAAGGCTCTAAGCCGATTCTGACACCGCAGGATTCACTTTTTCGAACTTTGGCGTCTTTGCGCCCCTTTGACGTCCCTCAGGGCACGCATTGCGCGAGGCACAGTTCTTTTCCGATCTTTTCTTTATTTCAAAATTTCAAATATCTTTGGCTAGTTCTTGGACAGACGCTGCCGCGTGGGTTGGCGTCGTGTTAAACCTAAATCAGGCACGCGTTCGGTAACGGCACGGTTGTTCGTCCACTGAACTTTCCGCTGCAGAACCGTCGCTGTCATGCCCGCCACGGTCGGATCGCTGAATAAAGTTCGCACCGGCAGATGCACTGCAAAAACTTCGCGTACGCGTTCGATAAGCTCCATGGCCAAAAAGGAATCGCGGACGATATCGAAAAAGTTGTCGTATACACCGATGTCTTTAAATTTAAGGGTTTCCTCCCAAATATTCGCCATTAACTTTTCATTCAGCGTGCGTGGAGCCACATAACCGTACGACAAATCAGGCTCAGGTTGGTCGACTGCCATAAGCGCTGCGCGATCGACGGTGCCGTCGGGTAACGTAGGAAGACTATTTCTAAAGACAAACGTGCGAGGCACCAGATAATTGGGCAGCGATGCGTTGATATGACTGCGCAATTCGTTGGCCGTGGCGACGTCTGCTTGATTCGCTACGATATAGGCCACCAAGCAGCGGTTTCCCGGTACATTTTCACGAGCCAGAACGACGCAATCCCTGACCGATGCATGTTGGCGTAGGGCCGCCTCAATTTTTTTCCAATTCGACATACAACCCTCAGATCTTTATCCTGTCATCAACACGGCCGAGAAACTCATGTTGCCATTGGGCAGTTGAAGTACCCAATCATCAGTTTCGTAGAGCCGAGCCTCAGACTCTCGATAATCACGGTGAGCAATGAATTTTTTGCGATTAATTCCGGAGATTTGAAATAGCCCCGGGCTCGCCCCACACGTTATTGGGACGGGTTCAGATGCTTATCCAGTATATAAGTTTGGGTATTGGAGATCGGACGGCCGACGGCAAGTTCAACTGATGATTAATGCAGATATCGAGAGACCATCAACCGGCCAGATCGAATACTGTTTTTTCTCGATCGCCAACAACTTCGTACTCGCGGTTATTTTGTATTGCCTGCACGGCGATCTCATTCGTTTCTTTTGATTCCAAATAAACCCCGCCTCTTGAGGCGGGCACAAAATTAATGGGGTTTCCAAAGGGGGCGAGCATCCCCTTTGGTCGCGAGCGGGGTTCAAACCCCGCTCACGAATTCAATTGATTGTGGCGGAGCCTGGTTTATGGGAGATGGGCGACAGAGATCGATTCACGACGAAAGCGCCGGATCAAACTGGTTTTGGTTCGGTCACATAATTCCGCGCTCGTTTAAGCGCCGATCGAGTGTGTTTCGCGCTCAGCCGTATGGGCCGCATTAAGTAATAAAGAAAGTGCAGCGAGCTCGGAAGCCGGATCATTGCTCGTTCCTTTTGTGTGGGAGTAATGATAGCGGCGAAAAGTTGCCAGACGTAAAAGAAGCAGTGCTTGATCCGATCCGACCAGCTATCTTTCATGTCAAGATAGAAAAAGAACGCCCGTTTTTCACTGATCCGTCCGTCGCTTTCGGCGAACAGTCGCTCAGAAATCCATCGGGCGTTTGAAATCACCCTTGAGTCTTTTTCAACTTCCGCTGATAACGCCGCAGGCACAGGGGCTTGCAATAAAGTCTTGGCGAGAAAAACGCTCAGTTTTATCGTTCGTTCGACGCCGAGTTTCCGCGCCTCGGTCATACAAGCGCTCCAGTCATGCGTTTGATTAGACCGGAGAATTTCCGCGATGTCGCAGATCCATTTGATTCGATACCAGTAATGTTTACAGCCATGGACGCATAAAATTAGAAACAGGTCATCTAAGGCGAAGCTGGGCACTTGTCGGTTCAAAATAGTAATCGGCTCGAGCTGTGACCACCGTTCATCTAAGTCCAATGAAAAAGCAAAATGTGTCTCACTGATTCGCCATTGCAAATCCAATCGAATGTTACCCAGGCCTGCGTTCGCAGGATCGCGGATCAAGACATAGTGGTGCGGCTGAAGGTATCCAATAGTTTCGGGATCGACCGCAGCAGCCTCGGGGTCGGGTTGTTCATCCGACGGGGCAGAGTGTGAGTATCCTAAGGAAGCTAATAAATCGACGGCCCTTTCGATATCCTGGCGTGGCACCAGGATGTCCAGGTCACCGAAACTTCGTAACCCGATATTTTGAAACAGAGACGCCGCTAAAACCGGTCCTTTAAATGGGCACGCCTTGATTCCGTGTTCGCTAAATAGATCGAGGATTTTGAACAACTCACCGGTAAGTAATAGGCATCTTTTAGTGTTCCAATGAAAATGCGCCTCAAGCTTGCCCCATAATTCTGCCGGAACGGCCTCAGAGTTGTTTCCACGAAGATTCCAATAAAGTAGCGGCAGTAAACCATGCCAGCTCGCTTTGCGAATCAGATAGTTCCAGTCAATTTCTTTGGCGACTAATTCTTTGATCCGCTGAGCGACTTCTGGATCCGCATGAGCTTGAGCGCAGCAAAGGAGAAGTTGCGCTTCAGTGCGTCGATGCGCCGGTATTTGCTCACGTACCATTGGATGGATCCTCTATCAGCATTGTTCCTTGGGCGAGAAAGATTGCAGTGAACCGATCACATGAAGCGATGATCACTTACGTCCTACGCAACCGAGCAGGAATATTAAAACAACGAGAGAAACGACAACAGAAATTTGTGCTGGTGAAGTAGGTTATTGTCGTTGTCAAACTCAGGCGCCACTGTCATTCACGTAGGTCTAGTCCCAGAGATATCGGTCTGAGTGGGGTGGTGGAAGCCCCGTTGTTTGTCTGCATTTGCGAAAGCCACGACCGGGCATAGAGCCCGCCATGGGCTACCAGCTCATCATGAGTGCCCGATTCGACTATCCGGCCCTGATCCATCACGTGAATCATATCGGCTTGTCTGGCTATCGTAAATCGGTGAGTGACGATAATCGACGTGCGACCGTTGGCCAAACCGCGAAACCGGTCAAACCAATCGGCCTCGGCCCAGGAATCCAAATGGCTCGTCGGTTCGTCTAGGATCATGATCTGTGCTTTTCGGAGAAACGCTCGTGCGAGTGCAAGTCGCTGCCATTCCCCGCCGCTAAGCTCGGTGCCGTTGAAAAAGGATCGCCCTAACTGAGTATTGTAACCCTGGGGTAAACGGATAATGCTATCGTGTATCCCCGCGGCTTTTGCGGCTGCCTCAATCTTTTCGCTATCGCTCCCGCCTCGCAGATCCCCCAAGGCTATGTTTTCTCCCGCGCTCGTGAAATAGCGTATGGGCCACTGAAATAGGACAGTGATCTGCTGGCGAAGATCCTGCAGCGAAAAATTCCGGATATCCGCGCCATCGAGTTCGACACAACCGGCCGTTGTGTCGTAGAAGCGGCATAGAAGTTTTATCAAGGTGCTCTTGCCTGCCCCGTTAGGACCAACGATAGCCGTGACTTGGCCGGAAGGAATCGTGAGATTCAAATCTTTGAGAATAATCTTCTTGGTACCGGGATAACTAAAATTGACTTGACGAAAACGAATACCTTCTCTTAGTGCTGGTGCGACCGGTATCGGGTTGGGTGGGTCTTCGATCTGCGATTTCAGAGCTAAAAAGTCAAACATGTCGCCCAGAAAGAGCGCATGAGAATAGATCTGTCCCATATTTCCAAGCAGGGAACGCATCAAACTTTGGCCCTGATTGAAAGCCTGATAGAAAAGAGCCAGGTCACCGAGGGTAACCAAACCGTGAATCGCCCGCCAGATCATCCAGACCATGACCATGCCGGAAATGAGAATGCCAACAGATCCAGCGCCCAACTGGGCAAGAACCTGGCGTTTGCTCAATTCAAGTCGCTCGCTCCGAAGGCGCTTCCGCAGAGCCTGGAACGCCACTTGAAACTGAGGACCGATGTTAAAAAGTCGCAATTCGGGCGCAATCTCGCTATTGGTTAATAGCATGTCGTAGTATTGCGTTCGTCGCCTTTCGAGCGTCGATTGTTTCCACCAGTCGTGATTGCGCAAGTTAAATCGGAACAGCACATAAACCGCTGGTGCGGTGCTAAAAACCAAGGCAACGGGCAACCATAATCCGTACGGAATGAGAAGCGCCCCCATTGCCAGTAGCGTCATGGAGTTTTGAATCAGAGTTCCACTGCTTTCCAGCAACGCCAGCGGACGACTATTTAAATCGTCGCGCGCCCGGGCATGGCGATCTTGATATTCAGGCGAGTCGTAGAAAGCCATATCCATGGCAACGGACTTTGCATGGACCAATGCACTAAAGTGGTCTCGGACGAGCTCTGCTTGAGCCGTGCGGACCCAGCCGTTGACGCTGGCAATTAATTCAGTTAACAACACCAGGCCTGCCATTACGACGGCAATCAACAGGGTAGGCTGAATACTGTCCCAGGATGCCCCCGCATTCATTGTCGCCACCAAACTGTCTACCAGTTGTCGCGTCAGATAGACTGTCGCTGCCGGCAGTAGCCCTTGAGCAATCAATAGAATCGCCCAAGCGATAGTCCAGCCCCGCGCAGCGCTCCAAACGAGGAACAGCGTTTTCGGCAAATATGAGATCTGCCGTAGGAATGCATCAAGTTTTTTAGTCAAGGCTTTACCTGCCCGGAGGAATGTTTAACCCGAGTTCGAAAGCGCGAAAACAAAGTTTAGAAAAGTTTTTGACGGCACCGAGCGGGCGCGATGCCGGCTCAGTGAGTGATCAGGATATTCAGATCAGGGAAAACGAGGTCTGTAGCAGACTGCCCTGCCTATCTCGAATGGAAGGCGAGGCAGTCTGCTGCCAGATTCTGGTGCAACTCTCGCTCACGAGGCCGGGAGCGAGGAATTTTCCAGGAACGAATCGAGGTGACAATTGTCTTGACACCCCTTAGGATTACCGCCTGGAGTAGTAAATGTACGGTCGCCGATCGATCCGTACTCGACTAGCCTCGGCGCTTCATATGGTAGTTTCTCTTTCATGTTCTCACCCCCTTTCCGAATAGTATCGAAACACTTATCAAACTGGGCGACGCAACATCAACGGTTTGGGCTATTTTTTGCCAGGTCTGAAGTTGCCCTTTAGCAAGTTTCAATTTTCACTTTGCACGCTGTGCTGTAATTAACTATCGCTAAGGTGTCCTTTGGGGAGTAGGGCACAGCCGCTAGCGCATATCTCTGAAATGTCGGTTAGAAAGGATTCCAGCGGTGAATGTTCGCTGATTGTCCATCTCGCAAGCGCAAGCCGATACGATTGAGTCGGTGTTTTAACAAGACCTGACGCACCGCTTCTGGCGTTACGGGTAAACGTAGTCGATCTCTAATCCAGCGCGCAGAACGCCGCGGACTGTCCAATTTACACGCGACGATCCGCATCTCGTGCTCCGGCGCGATCTTACGAAAGTGTCCTTGTCGATGATCGCGTAGACCTTCCGGCCCTTGAGCCAAATATTTTTTTACGTAGTTGTGAACTGTTCTGAGGCTCACATCTAAGATCGCTGCCGCATCCTTGCGCGCGAGTCGGCCATCGAGCACAGCGCGTATAATTTTCTTAACCTCAGCTCTGTGCACAGACATGGGACGCTTTTCCTGCGCGCGGCGGCAGTTCAAGTTTTACCTGGAGTTTACGCAAAATGGTTATCAAGGGGTAATCCAAATAAACGGAGCATTTCGCGTACGGGGTATTAACCCCGCACGCGACCAAAGGGGATGCTCGCCCCCTTTGGATTCCCCATTTAATTGGTGCCCGCAGCAAGCTGCGGGGAATTATTAGATTCAAACTAACTCGTAACCTGCCAGTTAATATTGGCGCGCGGTTCGCAGGTGCTGTGGAGAACCTTCAGTTTGCGGATCGTAGCGCCTTAGCAACCGTATCGACGGTCTTGGCGAGGGCGACCAATCTCAGAGGACGATAGAGATTCCAGATCGGGATCGTGTTGGCCAACTCGCTCAGCTGACGGAACACTTGGGCGCGGCTGGCATCGGTCGGCAGGTGGAAGTTGAGCGCCCACAAATCCGGCAGTGCCCTTTGATAGACGACGCGTTCGAGATGGATTTCGTTTGCCGATTCACGGAGAAAGATGAGCCCTCGAATGGGGATTGGATCGTCGCTGCCGCGGCGATTTTCATCCAACGCCAAATAGATCCGATCATCATATTGCGCGACCACCTGGGTACCAATGGGGGCACGGCCGTCGAACATGTCTGGTCTAACGCGTAGCATTGGCGGACCGGGTAGCAGTCGCGGTGCGGAATTGAGCCGGCAACAAGCGGAATCTTCGGTTAGAACCCTATACCCCTGCCGGTGAAACGCTAGTGCGAGGGTGGTTTTGCCGTGACGCCCGGGCGCGGCGATCAAAAGCGCGCCACCGTCTATTTCTACGGCCGCCGCATGGAGGGAAAAGTCGCCTCGATAGAGTGCGCAAAGCATGGTCGGGAGTCCCCACAAGCGCTGTTCGCGCAAGATCTCATCGCCGGATTTTGGCATTTTCACGATTCCGATTGATGGATCGATATCATACCAGCCAGTGTCGGAGATCCAGAATCGGTAAAAGTGATGGACACTGTAGAGCTTGGCGTTAATCTCTCGGTTCGAGCCGCTGAGAGTCCAGTCGAGCAGTGGTCCATCGCTTGGGGCGATAGGGGCGCATTCCCTTATTTGAACATCTAGTATTCCGTTCTGTGCGCTGCCCTCACGGACGAACCGCAATGGCTGTGATGAATGAATTCGGAAACCGAAATTTGATGGGAAGTTCACCTGGTACCTCACGTGAGTTACGGTCTTTTCACCAAAGCCCGAGAAAGGCGTGGATGCGAACGAGATCATTCGCCCATAGAAAATCCACCAACTTGAAGTCGCGATTTTCGATGCGCGCCGCCAAACGCTCGTAATCCACACCAGCGATCCGGTGATTCGGTCGACTTAGAAATCGTTCGAATAGAGGATAGTCAATTTGCGCCATGATATGATCGTCAAAAACAGTCTTGTCGCGCCGATCTAAGATCGCATCTGGAAGTTTGCCGCGCAATAATTGGCGAATGAGAGTTTTTGAACGGGTATCGGGGAACTTGAGCTCGGCCGGAAGGCTCAAGAAAAACTCCCAGAGATCGATATCGGTGAACGGGCGGCGCACGGTCACGCCATTGATGGCTTCACATAAATCGCTGGCTTCCAGGGAACCTGTGCAGCCACTAAAGGCGAGAAGTTGATACTCGAGCCAGCGGCGATGTATGGGATCGAGTAGATCGGTCCGATAGAAAGCTTCGTTTTGAACCGTGCTCCGGTTTAACCAGTCTGGAATTCTTTTCGGGCTGTCTAAACCTCTGGCGCGGGAATACCACCGGCCGATTTGGGCGGGAACAAAAGTTTCGAAGAGTCGATTGGCGATCTTGTTCCACGGCACGCCACGCCCTCGTTGTTTGGAGATCAGCCGAGCCAAGGCGCTCCATCTTCCGTGGATAAGCAGATGGCCAAGCAGGTGCGCGTCATAGCAAAATAAGAATTCAGCTAGCTCGCCGGTGAGGACGTTGCGAAAGCCGAGCTTACGAGCGAGGTTATAATATTCTTGCTGTTGGGTTATGGCTGTAGTCGGTATCGGGCCGTCGGCTAGGCCGCACCAGTGCTGCAGGTCGTCGAATACTTGAGCTTGAATCCGGTAGGTATGAAGTTCGATGCCGAGATATTTCGAAACCAATTCGATATATGAAGATTCGTCAACCGATGGCAGGTCAGGGAATACTGCCGAAAGTGCGCTGATCGGTCGGCCCGTTCGTTCGAGATGCTGAGGGGCAGCGAAAGCTGCCACCCCGGGCGAATCGATGCCGCCGCTGAGCGAAATGACATCCTTACCGGTGAGGCTACGGTCGACTGCTTGAGCAAAAAGCTCCGTGAAACGATCCGCTACCTCAGCCTCGGTGTATCGCCCCGTTTCGAGGATGGCGCAAGGATTCCAGTAACGCTGTACCACCGGGCTTCCTCGTCGTCCGTTGGCGGAGAGAACGCTAGCCTGTGGCAATCGGCCGACACCTTTCATTGCCGAGGGCATATCCCCCGGCATCTTGCCGTAAAAGATGCCTTTAAGGACATCGAGATCAGGCTCGCGGCGAAGTTTAGCACCGGCGACAATTTGTTTCGCCTCGGTCGCGACGAAGAAGGCAGATGGATCGTCACGGTAGAAAAGTGGTTTAAAGCCAATGTGATCGCGGAAGCATGAGATCTGCCGACCATCGGTAACCACTCCGGCAAACTGACCTCGCATTCGATTCGGCGCATCGGTTCCAAACACTTTGAATGCTGCCACCGCGATATCCGCCGCATTTGTCGATACCGGTGAATGGCCGGCTGCTGAGAGCGTGTTAGTGAGCTCTAGAGCATTGTCCAACTTGCCCGCGAGAACAGCCATGAGCGGACCTTCGCTGGAGATAGTTGAGTCGGTGGAGTCGTCCTTATTGTTCACTCCCAAAATACAGTTTCCACATACGCGGACGTTGAGATCGGAGCCGCGATGCGGTGCTGCAGCGAGCATTTGCCGTGCAATGCCGGTATCAACTGGAATAGATCGGGCAAGAATGGCAATTATAGATCCCATCGTGTGTTCTTCTCGTAGTCAGATAAGTTTGTGTTCAAAGTCCAATAAACGGCGCATTTCGCGTACGGGGTATTAACCCCGCACGCGACCAAAGGGGATGCTAGCCCCCTTTGGATTCCCCAGTTAAATGGTGCCCGCAGCAAGCTGCGGGAAATTATTAGATCAGCAGGATTGCTAGCCGGGATTATTCGCACTAAAAAGATTTTCGGGGTGAGCCCGTCGAGGCGATGGCAACGGGTCCGTAACCTTAGCTTCATATGGCGCAACCTGCGATTCCGCGGCCTGCCGGTCGAGCCATCGCCAACCCAGGGACGCGACAGCCAAGCACGCCAACGCCGTAATGGTGCTGAGCGCTTTCAGTTGCCATGCATCTTTCGCCAGTCCGAAAAGTATGTCGTAGACCGGACGGATTGTCCAGGCGTCCCCGGGGGGGGACGAATGGTGTGAGTAGAATACGTACACAAAGTGAATGTTCAGCAGGAAACACACCGACAATATCGCCATCGCCCACCGGAACGGGCGGTGGCCGACGAAGGGCGCGAGCCCCACGACCGCCAGGTAAAAGTAGCGCTCATGCATGCGCGTCAGGAGCGCGAAGGCCGCACAGGTCAGGGCAACGGCACCGAACAATGCAACGGCATTGGCATCGACTCGTCGAGCGAGCGAGCGCCAGCCCCGCGCCGCAAGCGCGATCGTCGCCGTAGCGAAGGCGGCCAGGCCGACGTGTAACGCCGCGATACCGCCAATCGTCACGGCTCCCAACCCGACGTCGGGACGATAGAACCCGGTGGCGCCCCATAGGTTAAACGCCCACAGGCTCGTGAACCGGTATACTGATCCGGAATCGCGGTAAAAGCCGGGGATATCGGCGGGGCCGATGCCGAACGGGTGGAACATCAGCACCACCACCGCGATCGCCAGCATGCCAAGGAGTGCGGCCCGCGCCACGCCGGTCGACCAGGCGCGCAAGGTCGAGGCGCCGGCCATATGACGGTGCGCCAGGACGACGCCAACGACAGGCAGCGCCAGTACCGCCTGCGCCTTGGTTGCGACGGCGATTGCGAGCAAGGCGACTGCGCACGCCTCGCGCGGGATGCTCTGCTGGCCAGTCGTTAGCGCGTAGATGCCTGCCAACACGAGCAAGGCGGAAAGCGAGTCGACCTGTCCCCACACGGCCGAGATAAGGATCAATCCCGGATTGAGCAGGATCGCTGCCGCGGCCATCGCTCCTGTTCGGGATTCGGCCTGCCGAACTCTCGGTGCGACCCGCGCCGCGAGCAACAATGCCAACAGCGCGACGCCGAGGTCGGCGAGGATGGCTGGGAACTTCAGCATAGCGACCGAAGGCGGTCCACCGATCAGCGCGCGGGTCGACTTGCCGAGCCCGAGTAGCACGTAGAGATAACCGGGCAGGTAGTCGGCGAAATACCCCGGCTCGTAGAACTGCGCGGGGCCGCGCTGCACGAGCCGGTCCGACCACTGTCGAAACAACGAGACATCGAACCAGAGCGCCCCGCTGTACTGCGCCAAGACCAGCCGGATCACGAGGCCAAGTGCGAACAGGCACAGCAGGCCGCGCCGGATCTCGATCCAAGCAACGACACGTTCACTAATCATTGGTGTAGCCGTGAGTTCATCGATGCTGTTGACGCAGTCAGGGGCGGCCGCGTCTGCCGGCCAATCCGGCGGCGCAGACGATAGAGCTCGAGGAGACCGCGCGCGACCACGTGGGACCGAAGACCGGTCGGCGAGCCGGTCGTTCGGGGATGATGTTGGACCTCGACCTCGCCGATCCTCAATCCTGCCCGCCGCGCAGTTACGCAGATTTCTAAGGAGATACCGGCGCCGTCCGAGTTGAGATCAAGGCCCATGATGGCTGCCCGATTGAGCAGCTTGAAGCCACAGTCAATGTCGCGGACGATCAAGCCGAAGGCGAGTCGGCACAACTGATTCCACGCACGTCCCGCCCAGATGCGTCGCCAATCGTCGGCACGTTGTGCGCGCACACCGATGATGATCTGCGCATTTTCCGCGAGCAACACGAGTTTGTCGAGCTCTTCCGGATCGAACTGGTTGTCACAGTCCATCTGGAAGATCCACGACTGGTTCGCCGCGGCGAAGCCAGTGCGAAGCGCGGCGCCGTAGCCGCGGTTGCGACCGTGCGAGACCACCCGCGCACCCGCCTGGCGCGCCTCCTCCGCGGTGCCGTCGGTCGACCCATCATCGACTACAACGACTTCGACTTGATCCGCGAGCCGCGTCGCCGCAGCGCGCGCACGCTCGACGGCGTGCCGAACATTGCCCTGTTCGTTAAATGCAGGCAAGACGACGGAGATACCTTCCACGTGACGTGACTTCATACCCAACACCATCCTCGAGGCGGGGGGGTCGGACGCGTAACGGGCGCCTTCTTGGTGCCGGACACCGCCGGGCTGCAGTCGCTGAAGAACATGCGCCGTTCCCAATCTCGGTAGCTGAGGGCACTGCCGACGAGGACCGGCCGGAAGAACCAGAACATGCCGATCGACGCGACGACCAAGGCGGCGATCGCTGTTGCCCGGATGGACCGAACCGAGATGCCCGCCACCATGCGGGCGAGCGCGAGATACAGAAAGGGCACGGCGGGCAGGAAATAGTAGAGGAACGCCTCCTGCCTGGTTATGATGAGCCATGGGACGTAGCCAGCGGCGAAGCCCGCGACGATGATCGTCTCGGCCGCTTGGACGCGGCGCAAGCGCAAGGCTCGCCACGTGATCGCCGTTAACGCGAGTAAGGCGGTCCACCAAAGCAGCGGGTTCCCTAGCGCGAGGATCACCTGATAATTGCCTTCTCTGAGATCTCGGAAGTAGAAAAGCACAGGGCGCTTGATCAACGGCCAAGACCACGCGGGCGACATGTAGGGATGGGTGTAGAGGGAGCCGGTGTGGTGTTCAACCATGATGTGCTGACGTGCCACGAAGGCGTGCGTCCATGATCCATCCAGCCACGGCCACGCGAGCAGCGAACCGCTCAGCCTTCCTGAATAGGAAAGGGCATAGACAATTGCTGGAACGAGCACCAGAGCGACAAGCAACAGGACACCTTCTTCACGCGCGACACGGCGATAGCGATGGGCATCATCGCGCCGGCGCGCCGCTCCAAACATGAACGCAAGCATGGCCACTGTTGCCAAGAGATATACCCCCGACCACTTGGACGCGATGGCTGCGCCGCCCGCGATTCCCGCACCGAGCAGCCATGGTCGCGTGAGCAAACGATGGAGAAACAGGTTGCGAGAAACGGGTCCCATCGCGGCGCTGCGATCGCGGTCGTAAACGAGACCGAGGAACGATAGCAGACCGAAAAAAAGCACGAATATGTCCAACATCGCGCTGCGCGACATCACGAAGTGGAGGAAATCGAAGGCGAGCAGCCCGGCAGCGAGCGAGGCAGCGAGTGTCGAGCCGAGCAGCCGACGCGCCAGCAGGTACAACACTGCGACGCTCAGGGTGCCGGCGACCAGCGGCGCGACCCGCCACCCTGCAGGAGTGAAACCGAACAGTCTAATGCCGGCTCCGATCAGCCACTTGCCGAGCGGTGGATGAACGATGCTAATTTCACTGTCGGCAAAACAGCGGGCCGCCGGACCGAGCACGAATAGGCAGCCGTCGGAGGCGTAGAATTCATCGAACACCAGCGCGCTCGGCTGCGTGATGGCTATCAACCGCAGAGCGCCTGCGAGAAGGGTGAGGAGCGTCACCATCATCGTGTCAACCGCCGTCCAGCGCCTTTGCGCCAAACGGGTTAGCGCCGTCGAGCCATGCTCACCCGTTGCGGTCAAAGAAGTAAGAGCTGCGTTGACGCTCGCGTGCATGATTAGCGACAGTGAAAAGCAATGAATTCGTTGCCACCTGGTTCGGGCGGGATCGGTTTTGCGGAGAGCTTGTAAGTTCGAACGGGCTCCCGCGGTCCGATCACGCGGTCAAGGTGTGTTTGGCTTCGCTCCCGGCACCGTGACCAGCCGACCACCCACCAAGCTCAACAGCACCTGTCCCAGCGGGACAGATTGAGGTCCATCGACGCCGAACGGCGGCCGCCGCGTGTAATAATACACCCAAGGCATAAGGTCCGTGGGGCCACGACCGCCAAAGGCATGGTATGCGTAGCGCTGCTCACTCGGCCAGCTCAGATCGCGCAGCTGAGCACCTAGCATTGCTGCGTGGCGACGCTGCCGCTGTTCTATCGAAGGCTGCCCGATAGAGATTCCAAGCAGCACCGCCAATGCCGTTGCGAGCACCGGCGGAGTCAACCGGAGCCACGCGCATCGCGATAGCAAGCGAAACAAGGCATCAGCCGCTGTGGCCGCGCTGAGCGATAGTGGCAGCAGGATGCAATAGAGCCAGTAGTCGTGATCGTAAGCGCCATTTTTGAAAAGCAGCGCATAGCCGAGGACGGTGCCGAGCGACACGGCGACGAGCGGTCGCGTGCGCCGATCAAAGACACCGAGCACCGCCAGCGGTATCACTAACCAGCTGCCAACGGGGAAAAGGTCGGAGAAGTACTGCATTTGTCGGAGCGTCATTTGAGCGAACGTCACCCGTCCAAGCTCGCCAGAGCCGACCCGATGAACGGCCCGCTGGACGAAGTCCGTGAGGTCGCCGTAATTCGCCCAGAGTAGCCAAGCTCCGATCAGCGTTGCCGATGTCGCAGTGCCGGCAAGCATGGCGATGCCAACCTTTCGACGGCGATCGATCAGTAGCGCGACGCCGACGCTGGCGGCGAAAGTTCCTGCTTGCCACGATGTGGAAACGGCGAGTGCCGCCACCGCTGCCAGGAGTGCGGCCGAAGGTTCCGCACCAAGCCGAGCGCGTTGCCATAACAAGGTGAGTGCTGTCATGGGCGCAAGGCCAAGAGTATGTGGCTCGGTCATTGCCCCGAACATCAAAAACATCGGCGTTGCAAACGCGGCGATGAGGCCAAGGCTTGCGGAAACGGATGACACCCCGATAGCTGACATCAGAAGCGCGACCAGCACTAATACAATAAACGACGAAAACACTGCTGGTAGGCGCGCTGCGGTTTCTGTGGAACTTACGAATGCTAAAACCACGGCGTCCGCTAAGTACACGAACGGGGGATGGTGTGCGTACACGACATGATCGCCCCATGGAGTGCGCGATGATGCGCCGAAACGAGAGGCCAACAATCCTTCTTCCAATATGGCGCGCCCGCCGGTCATATATAGGGCGGCATTGAAACCGTCGTGGGACGGTCCAAATGGTGCTGATAGGCGTCCTGAATCCATGCCGACGAGCAGTATCGCGATCGTGAACACGCACAGCCATGGCAGCACCGGCAGCTTTGGCTGCAGCGCGGCAGCGTGTGGTATGTTCTGACTGGTCGCAAAATACCTGCTCATCGGTGTGTCAACTGAATCGAGAGGACGACGATATCCAGGACGTAAAGCAAGGGAAGGGCCGCGAGCACCCAACGTCCGCTCTCTCGAAGGAGGGGCCATTGTGCCCATCTGCTGTCAGCCCGCTGGAGTTCGTGAACGAAAAAGAACAAGAAAGCGATCAGCGCCGGGAACAAAAACTCCGCCTTCATGGTCGAAAAATCGCGATACGTGAACGAATACAAAATAATGAAGCCGACGAATCCCGCGCCGACTAGCAAGTAGAGATTCTCCTCTAGCCAGGCTTCGCGTGAGGAGGAACTTCCCTGCTCTTTCATCAGCAGAGCCCGCACAGAGCGGATCATGCCGCAGACCAAGTAGATGGTTGGCAGCAGGGCGCACAACAAGATTAAGCGGCCGAGATTGAGGAGACTGTCATTGGTGCTTTTCCAAGAGGGCGGATGCTGGGCAAAGTGACCGAAGTGAGCTCGACCGTAAAGCTGCGACCACAGCGATGTTCGATGCAGTGGATAATCAACAGGGTCGTTTGTGATGAATGGCTGCTTCAGCATGTCGACGAGACGAAATGTAAAATAGGTATCCGCAATCGATGTCGTGCCGGGTCGGTACACGTAGGTTCGTTCGAATAGGTGCGGCCGTGGCGCGGGGTTGCCGTTGATTGCGAACGGGTTTCCTGTGTCTTCCCAGTTTGACCGATATGAACCCAGCGAGAAAGCACAGCTAAGAACGATGACAACGAAGGCGCTGGTGACTCCGGCGAGCTGCCGGTGTGACAATCCCGGAATCATCTTGCGCCCTATGATCCGGAGCATCAGTGCGACGACAACCGCGATGAAGATGACCAAGCCGTTACCCTTCGATAGCACCGCGAGCACGACAGAAGCCGTCATGACCAAAAAAGCTCGCCGCGAACCGTTGCGAAAGAATTCGGCGCCGGCGAACAACGTCAATGAGCCGAACAGGATCACAAAAGAGTCGTTGGTTGCTTGCGCATTGATACCAATCAGCGTTGGATTGAGGGCGGCCAGAGCGAACGCCAAAAGCCTAATCGACGGTGAAATGTCCCACTCGCGCAAAGCGCGCTGCACCACAAACAGCGTGACGATGCCCGCAGTACAAGACACCAACTGGGCAATACGAATTTCTACCACGGAGTATTGCCATGGGTTTAGGTTCCATAAGAGCGCAACCACGGTGTGGTACAGCTTTGGTTGAAAGCCTTCCCACGCCTCGTGCAGTCTGGGCAAGCGATGTCGGCGAGCGATGATCTTGATGACCGCCAGGTGATCGTCGTTCGCCTCCGCGTTGACTACGGCCAGATACAAACGCAACAAGACGCCGAGCACGAGGATAAATCGCTCGACGTTGGATGATCCAAAAAGATCGAGAATGCGCTGACTCGCATTAATTTGTCCGGTTCCGATGTTTCCTGGTCCCATCCTGTTCAACGGAAGCCATGATTGGGTTGCGCCCGTTGCATGTCGCGGATCACTCATTCCCAATGCGACGATACCGGTTGCGCTCGTCCGTCTGACGGGGCCGGCTGCAGCACTGAAATTTCCCGCGAACCCTTGCGCCGACCGAGCATAAACGCCCATCCGACAAGGGCGACGCTGATCAGCGTCGGGAGCGTCACCCACGCGGCGTGGACCAAGGGGTCGGAAAGCCCGAGGCGGATCATGCGGGCGCGAAAGCCTGAGCGCAGGATAAGTCCGGCGACCATAAGCGCGACTCCGCCGATGGCGATCACTCGGGAACGGCAACTCGTCGCTTGACTCTCGGTGACGACCGCAAACGCCGCGAGCGGCCCCACGTAGAGGAGCAGTTGGTCATACGTGAGATGATAGAACGCCACGACGATGTACAGTGCCACTAACGTGGCGACGTATGGATCCGCCAGGGCCCGTGCGCCTCGGTCGTGGCCGGCACGCAATACGAGCACGAGAAGCCCGGTGACGACGACGAAGACGACCAGAGTCCAACCGAGGCCGGTGAGCGCCGGACCCTCTAGATGCGATAAGACGCCGAGCGCGTCGATACGGAGGTTGCTCGGGTTTGCCAGATTTCCCGGAGGAAGGCGGGAAAGGAGATCAAGGTTGTCGCTGACTGTACGCATAATTGCCGACGAATTGGCGGCGCCGTGGATGAAAAGCAGAGCGCCGGGCAGGCTCGTCACTGCGAGTATCGCCGCTGCCCGCGCGAGCACCTGCCAGCACCCCAATACACCCAGCGCGACTAAGATAGGAATGGCACACTGCGGTTTCAGCGCGACTAGTATCACCCCGATGGAGGGGAGCCAGGTCGTGGAAGCTTGGTTTCGTAGACTCGCCACGAGCAGCGCCAAGCCCGCGAACGCCCATCCCGAAAGCTGGCCGAGCTCGATGGTGTGCTGGGCTGGCGCCGAGACCACCAAGAGGGCGCCGGCAACGGCGGCAACGAGACAGCTCCGAGGCGAGCGCGGCGGGATCAACAGCAGGACGCCGAGCCATATCAATGCGGCGTTGAGGACCGCCATCACGTCCGCGCTGCGGGACGGGCTCAGTAGCGCGAGCGGGGCGTGCATGAGCAGGGAAGTGGGCGTATACAACCCGGCCACCACGGGTAAGTTGTAGCGCCGTAGGTAATCGGCCTGAGCCGGATCGTAAGGATTGTAACCGGCGAGCAAGCCATGGATTGGCGCCCAGACGTTGTGGACGAAGTCGTGGCCGTCATAGTAGCGGATTGCGAAGGCCGATGTCGCCACCACAAGGCCACCGAGCAGCAGCCGCGCCGTTCCGCGATCGACACGCATCGCGGTTAGCATGCCTCCTAAGTGACGCGGCGGCGGCTCTACCCGAGGCTTGGGCTGATAAGGAAGCGATTGCATGGCTGTCGATCAGCAGGAGGCGACTTTCGAAGTATTGGTAAAGCGCGAAAGGGCACCGGTGACGGTTTTCCCCTGGCTTGGCTTTTGTGATTCCAAATAAACCCGCCTCTTGAGGCGGGCACAAAATTAATGGGGTTTCCAAAGGGGGCGAGCATCCCCTTTGGTCGTGAGCGGGGTTCAAACCCTGCTCACGAATTCAATTGATTAGAAGTCTCGATGAGCCCCCAGTTGCCGGTCCCGCGCCAGCCGCCGGACGACGATTACGAGATGTCAGGAGTCAAGCGCAGCAAGATGCTACGAGCAGGGAACGCAATGCGGGCGGCCGCCTGAAAGAGGCGCAAGGAGTTTCTGCCCGCGCGCAGGATGTCGAGCGAGCGCCCCGAGGCGAAAGCCGCTTCGCGCGCGCGCTCAAAACAGATTTTCCAGCGCAATAACCGGAACAAGATCACCCAAAGGCCCCACCGGAACATATTGCCGACCAAGTTGACCAGACATTCGACGGCATTCCTCTTTGGGATACGAGTAACATCATGCCAAAGAGGGATATTTTTTAAAAAGACATCGTTACGCCCGCGCGCGTATGCGGTCGATAATATTTGCCGCGGTGAAATCGTGTGCCGATCGACTCGATGATGGATGACAGCACTCGGACAGAACCAAACGCTGCCGCCGCCATTGCGGAGCCGATCCTGAAACTCGGTATCCTCGAAAGTTCCCCGGGCGTCTCCTCTGCGTCCGACGGTTACATCCCAAAGACCCATCTGGTCAAATAGACCGGCGGGTATGGCCATATTAGCTCCCCATATCCATTCCCATTTGGTCAAGACTCGTTCTGCCCGATAGTCGAGCAGTCCGACATCCGCCAAGGCCGGCTCGGCAAACCAGGAGGGCCAGTTACCTAGATCGCGGGGAATGGGAATGATTGGCCCCCCAGCAACGACCATGTCCTGCGATTTCCTTGAAAAGAAGTCACAATAGGTCTCAATCCAATTTACATCTACGATCACATCGTCATCCGTAAAAAGGAGAAGTTCACCTTTGGCCAATTGAACACCAGCATTTTTCGCCTGGCTGAGACCAAGACGGTCTTCTCGGGCCGTGCGGAATCGACGATCTTTATCACACCATCGCCGAATGATCGCCGGGGTATTATCCGTGGAACAGTTATCGATCACAACGATCTCAAACGGACTATTACATTTCTGTGCGGCAATCGAACTCAAGCACTGCTCCAGGTAGTTGGCTCGATTCCGTGTGGCAATAATCACGCTGACGCCAGATTTGGTTTCCATGATGAGATTTCTATCTTCCCGTAACTGAGCGACGCTTGTTCAGCTTGGTTTTCGATACCAGCCGCCGATCGTTAGCCGGCCGTTATCTTGCGCCTCGGAACGGATTGGATCGACGAAATGCGTCGTGCCTGCGGCGACATCAAAAACCACCATACTATTGTATTCAGGTTCGATCTTGATGGTGTGACCCTGGCTGTCAATTACGTTTAGTGCTCCTCCCAAATAGGGGCCCCAGTTTGGCGACAGATAGATCACCAGAGCGAGACTTCGGTTTCGGTTGTGGTCACTGTGAGGTCTCAGAAAGTCTCCGCGCTTCATCGAGTGAGAGCCAAAGTCATCGCTCCAAGCCAGAGACAATCCGGATAATTGTTCGAAGAAGTTCCTAAAATCGGGCGCTTGAAATGCCATTCTGAAGCGGAGATAGGTCAACATGTTGGGGCTCATGGCGTACTGAGGGAACGCCCCCACTATTTTTGAAAATCTGAAGAAACGGTCTTCTTCCTTCGCGTTCAACCATGCCTGGTCGCTGGCCGCCTCATCTCCCGTCGAATACAGACCATATTCGAGACGAAACTCAGCTTCGTCACGAAGAAAATTGCTCAATCGCTGCGCCACCGAATCCTGCAGGAAGCGCCTCAAGATGATGAGCCGTGCGGGATGGGACTCAAAGCCTTGCCTATAAGATTGCAAAGTACCTACCTGCAGGTGTTGCGTTTGGATCCAAGAACTTAGTGAATTTAGATTGGTCACAGGCTTATCTACTTCCCCTTTTTTATTACTGTTAGGAAGTTGCGACCGGATAAGATCGCAGGCGCGCCGATCGAGTCATCTTCATCATCGGTGGATTTGGCAACAGACCCTTCAGAGTAGTGAATGTTTCAGCCGAGACTCTACAGCAATCATATTATGTCTTTGCCCGCATTCGGTATTGCGGTGTAGCGTTTTAGCAGGGAGCCGGAGCCGCCAATCACCACCTCACCGTTACTCTCGAGCCAGGCGTGGGCAATGAACTCGCCGCCTTCCTCACGAGTCACGCCGATGCGCAGGACTGCGGGTTGACCGCGTCGACCGAGCAGTATTTTTGTCGCGAGAGCCTGGGTCAGACAGGTAGCTTGGGGAACATATTCGCTCGACACCGTGACCGCCCAAGCGACCCGGCCCAATAAGTCCGGATTCACCTGGTTCGAGGTTCCTTTTGACAGTTTTGCCAGAAGGCGCCGCAGGGTCGGAAACGGTAGCAGCCAGAGCCCTAACCGGACCGCACCCACGAGCCAAATTGAATTGACCAGTAAGCGACGATCGGCGGGCGGAAGCGCAAAAAATTTATTTAGACGTCGCATCTTTTACGTCTACCAATCCTTTGCCCTGGAGTTCCTCTAGGAGGGCGAACAGGTCACGCTCGCAGGAATCGGTCGCAACGTTATATTCATCGAGAAGCGTTTGTAGTACGTCGGTCACGGTTTTTGGCTCCTGGATAAGATTCCACACCCGGGCCCCCACGGCATTGAGACCGTAGTACTGTCCAGACTTTAAGTCGAGGATTGCCGCTTCTCCCGACAGATCGCATGAGACCTGCTCTTTGGCGACAGTGATGATCGAATCTTTCATAATTGTATTCATGCTCGCTCCTTTATTTTATTCTGTAGAAATACTAAACGCCCATGGTAATCATAAACACCAGAGAATAATTTTTTGGCTCTTCAGGCTCTCCCGTGAAACAGGGTTCGGAGATTGCACCGCCGAGGCACCCTTCGACGTCGCTCAGGACAAGCTCCGGATGCGGAGTAAAGATTTCTTGATCAAGAAATATTCCGAACTCTGCGAACTCTGTGCCTCTGTGGTGTAAATAATGATTCCCTTTGGTTGCGGCTTCGCCGCGCTTTATCTCTGTGGTGAATAGTTCTTCACAGGATACCCGCAATTTTTTAGCAACAAGACTTTTGGAAAATGTCCGATTATCAATTGCCCGATGACACCGTTTCCACTAACTGAGATGTTATATTGCTCCGCGCATCTTCCCCCCGTTTATTAAACTCATTTGCCTGTGCCTGCTCTAAATAAGTTTTCAATTTTCTTGCCCAGACCTGGAGATGGGGTTGTTTGCCCAACTGAAAGTGGTTCCCCGATATCTCGACCTCTTCCAAATTTCCACAGCACAGTCGGGCGACTAACGCCGCATCGGCAGAACCGGTTTCGGCTCTGAAATGAACCAACCGGCCTGGGTAAGGCCTGGGTTCATAGACTCGAAGAATTTTCCGGTCCACTAAGCTGATATAGGGAAGTAGGAGAGAGAGCGGCACAGGCCGGTCCAGCATCAGGTAAATGCGAGAGATACTCCGCGCAACCAGCACGCCGATATTTTTGATTCCGTCGATGAGTTCGTTCATCCTGTCTTTAACTCTGACCAAAGTATATCTGAGCTTGTCTTGTGAATTGAGTTTGGCAAGCTCGTGCAGATGGCGAAAAGCCTCATCGCCCAACGATTCGTGGCTCGAAGGAACCTGATTCACAATAAACTTGCAGTTCTTTATGGTGGCAAGATCAAGCAGGACCAAAAGAGCCACTTCTTGTCCTTGCTGGCGCAGCTGTTGAGCCATCTCAAAGGCCACCATACCCTCGAAACAATAGCCGCCGAGAAAATATGGCCCCTGGGGTTGAACCGTGCGTATTTCTTGTAGATGGTTTGCCGCTAAATCCTCGAGACGAGGGTAACGCACGGGTTTGCCGTCATGACACTGGTGCATTAATGTATATAAGGGCTGATCTCGACCCAGATACCTTGGCAGTAAAAAGTCGCTGGACTCACCGCTGGCCCAGAATAGAGGCGGTTTGGAACCGTTGGGTTGAATCGGTACGAGCAAGGAGTGTGGCGGGGTCCATCCATCCTGTTGTAAAACAGCGGCCAATTGCTCGATGGTCCGGGCGTAAACCAGTGTCACCATCGGCAATTGCTTGCCGAATACTTTCTCGACCTGGATAAACAGCCGGCTGGCCAGCAATGAGTGACCGCCAAGATCGAAGAAATCATCGTGGATGCCGATCGGGCGAACCTCTAAGACTTCTTCCCAGACCTGAACCAATTTTTGTTCCTCCGCTGTTTGTGGCGAAACGTAGGGATGACTCATGGCCGGTCGTTGGTTGATGGGCAAAGGTAGTCCGGCGCGATCCAGTTTGCCGTTGCTCAGAGGAAGGGACGGAAGAAACATAAAACTTGACGGGATCATGTAGTCCGGCAATTTGGCCCTGAGAAATCCGCGTAAATCGTCGATCGCTGGTGTGCCGTCGCAACCAGGGACAAGATACGCAACGAGGTACTTCTCACCCGGTTCTCGGTCCCAAGCCGCAACTCCCGCATCCTTGACCTGCGGATGGGTTAGCAATGCTTTCTCAACCTCACAGAGTTCCACCCGGTACCCGCGGATCTTAACCATGGAGTCTTTGCGTCCTAAATGAATCAGAAACCCATCAGGCAGCATTCGACCAAGGTCGCCTGTCAAATATATGCGTTCGTCACCCCCATCTGCATCGGGCAAGAACTTGGCGCTGGACAATTCTGGCAATTTCAAATAGCCGGGGCTTATATTGCGGCTCTTAATCCCGATCTCTCCTATCTGATTCGGTCCAACCTCCTGTCCGTAATCGTCGACCAAGAAGACCCTTTTGCCCGCAAGCGGATATCCCAGTGGAGTGCCGCCCTGCGGGAAATTGAAGTTTTGATCTAGGGTAGCGGAAAAACACCTTCCCGCCTCTGTTGCCCCCATAAGAATGTTTAACAAGGTTGTTGACGGGAAGCGCTTTTTGTAAAGGTCAAAGTCTTGTTGCGTTATGGGCGCCCCCGAGAGACTGATGACGCGAAGAGTAGTAAGCCTTTCAGGGGTGGAAAGCGAATCGGCAAGCTGGCGAAATACGGCTGGCGGCAAATGACAGACCGTGATCTGTTCCTCGCTAAGCCAGTTTGCCAAACGATGTGTACCCTCGGACTTAAGATCGAAAGGGAACAACGAAGCACCATTTAGCAGGGACGAAAACAGACTAACATTTGCGGAGCCAAAGCTAAGGGAATGGACGAGACTCAACCTGTCATTGGGACAAATGCCCAACTCAAGAGCACTATCGGCAGATATGAGATGGGTTCTGACCACACCCTTCGGATTGCCTGTGGAACCGGAAGTGTAAAGGATGCGCATAGGGCTTTCCGGTGCCACCAAGAAACCGAGATCATTGCAAGGAAGGCGGTGGTCCAGTTCGTCGATATTCAAAAGGGCGCGGCCGTTTGTGGCTAAACCATGAGCGAGAGGTAAACTTCGGCTGTTGGTGACGATTAACCGGGCCTGCGAATCATTCAGCATGTAGGCATTTCGGTGCGGCGGAAATGCAGGGTCCAGTGCGATATAAAATTTGCCAGCCTTGAGGGTGCCGAAGATTGCCGCAATGACATCGATGCCGTGTTCGAACAAAAGAGCTATGGGTTCGCTTCCTTGACCGCGGTTCTCAAGAATTGCACGTGCGATGCGATTAATGGTTTTGTTCAACTCGTCGTAGGTTAACGAGCGATCTCCCATCTTGAGCGCCAGCCCGTCGGGATACTTCGCTACTATTTTCTCGAAACGCTCTGGAATCGATTTTTCAAGGTATTCTTGTTCAAACGTGACAAAGGTGTCCGTCGGTTGGTTGCTTTTAGCCTCGGTCATCCGTCGCTCCTCTCCGGATCGCACCCCACAATATCGACGCGTCGACAAGCGCCTTCATCCAGCGATGAGGATTTCCGCTCAATCGGGCGATCGTGTAGGCAATTTCGGCCTGAGCGGTCTTGCGCCACAGCCATCGGGGGCGGCCCCAGAGCGTCGATGTACCAAATGGATCCCAGTGGTAATAGGTTTGGCCCAGGAGGGTATAGTAATCACGCAGGTAGTTGACGGTTTGTCGCTCTTTCGGGATCCAATGCTCGACCACTGCGTCAGGCACCCACCAGCCGATACCGCCGGATGCGAGGATCGACCGAATGACCGCTGTTTCCTCTCCGAGCCTGCCGGACCCGTGCTTTCTTCCGAGTTTGGGATCATAAGGAAATTGTCTTTGCTCTCGCATGCGCACGACGAAGTTCGGACCGTAGGGAATCCTGTCCCTGTCTAATTCAAACGGGTCCCTACCCAGCTCCCGTATGGCGAAAGCATTTGCGGCCTCTCCCCAAGTGTTAGACAGCCATGGCGGAGGTGTACCTTCGAATCTCGGCCTTATCGGACCGCCGAAAACTGCGGCCTCTGGCCATCGCTCGATTGCTCGTTCGTAGGCAACCAACCATCGAGCACCCACGAGCGCATCGTCATCGGTCCAGACCACAAAGTCACCTGTGGCGTATCTGACCGCGGTGTTCCGGGCGTGAGAAAGGCCGGGTGCGGGCTCAAACACACGGCGCAACGGAAGTCGATCCACGAATGCATCCACTACGCGCTCGGTCTCGTCAGTGCTGTTGTTATTGACGACGATGATCTCCCACGCGCCGCGCGGCTGCTCAATGCGTGTGAGTTGTTCCAGTGCCCGGGAGATTAGCGGGGCTCTGTTCCAAGTGCAGATGGCGACAGTGAACATTACTTGGCGCATAAACCCATCAAACCTTAGAACACTTGGTGTTCACGTCGCCGCCGTTGCCGTTAAAAGGCTGGCGCCGCTCAGTCCGGGCGGTACCGGCTCACCAAGCAACTCAATGAGGGTGGGCGCCACGTCGAAGGAACTTCGCACGCCTCGATCGCCCGGCCTCATTTCGGTGTTGCAGAGGTATGCCATCCCGAAACGGCCTGTGTGGCCGCCTGGTCGCCGGAAGGGAAAAGGCCCGACGCGACCGAGCCTTGGGTGATCGAAGGCGTAAGCCATTCCCTTCCACACCACGACCAAATCGGACTCCGTGGGCCCCAGCTTCATCGGGTCACGATCTTTAACTCGTTCGATGTAATCGATCACTCCATCGCCCGTGGCTGGATCCTGGCAGTCGTGCAAAACCGCTTCGATCTCGTCGCGCACGTTTTCGTATTGCGAAACAGGAACAGTTCCGTCGCGCTCGCGTTGCGCTAGGTTGATCCGGACGCGTCCGTCGTAGAAGGACGGCAACGCAAAGGCGCGCATCGAGCGCCAATAGGGTTGGTAGCGGGCCGCCGGTATCCAACTAATCGAGTGTCTCCCGGGAGTTTTTTGGGCGCAAGAGTCGGGTCGGACGACCCCCCGCAAAGCACTTTTGACGAACCCTGGAAGAAGGCGAGCGGCCAGGTGACGCGCGCTGTGCCACTGCGAATCTGGCGGCAGGTTGGCATTGACGGCGTCCGCCCAGCCTTCCTGATCGCTGAGCTGAGGCCCTATTTCTGAGACAGCGGTCCATGCATCGGGCTGGCGCAGATGCGGGCGCCCGAAGGCGTTCCGGTACAGTAGCTCCGGTAGCAGGGCCATGCTCGCTACGTCGGAGCGGTTCGGGCCCATGCCACCCATTGAGAACACCACGACCGCGGTGTCGGCAAACGCAGCAGTGAGCTCCCCGACCAGGCGATCCACGGCGCGATAGACAGCAACTAGACCGTCGCGAGCCGGGCCTGCCGAGGGCAGGCGGTGCAGCGGATGGCTGTCGTCGACACCGTGCCAAAGACCCTCGATCGCGGAGTGGGGTTCGCTCACCACGACGATCCCAAGGTCCCAGTCCGGTAGGCGTTCACCGAGCAGCCAGCAAGCCGCGCGCGTCCGTAGAGCAACAGCCTGCGCGAGAGACCGTCCCATCTCTCGGCTGTGATTCGCCGAGGGCCAGGCCTGGCCATAGATCCAATCCTTCGCCGGATACTCGCCAAACCGCGCTTCAAACTCGGACAGTAGATCAGTGGGGTTCGCCGTAAGTGGAACCCCAGGGTCGTGCGCCCCCCAGCCGACTATCCCGTACACCCGTGGCGCCTGCTTAAGGTCGAAGTAAGGCGCGTCGAAAACAATCGTGCGAGAGTTGAGCCGAGCCGCGAAGGGCTCGAGACGCGTGCCTTCCTGCCACACGTCATATGTCGCCGGATCGAAGTGCACGGCAGCCCATCGCTGTGCTCGCTCGGGCGAAAGCCCAGTGCTCACATGTTCCCATGCGAGGCCGGTGCGCTGTGCAGGACCATGATCGAGCAGATAGCGGGCGCTCTGCTCCCGCAAGCGCGCAAGTGCCGGCAACTCACCTGCTTCGATCAGTCGGCGTTCGATAGACTCTTCGTATCCATCCAAGCCGATGGCGAGAACCCGATGCGTTCTTATGCTTTCCATAACCTAGCTTACCGGGAGTAAGCCCGTCGAATATTTTCGTTCTTGATTTTAAAGTTGGGCAGTAGCTGAACAGGTCTCAGGCTGTTTAGTTAACTCATCGGCCTGCGCCTGTTCCAAATAAGTTTTCAGTGTCGTGGCCCAGACCTGGAGATGGGGTTGTTTGCCCAACTGAAAGTGGTTCCCCGATATCTCGACCTCTTCCAAATTTCCACTGCACAGTCGGGCGACTAACGCCGCATCGGCAGAACCGGTTTCGGCTCTGAAATGAACCAACCGGCCTGGGTAAGGCCTGGGTTCATAGACTCGAAGAATTTTCCGGTCCACTAAACTGATATAGGGTAGCAGGAGAGAGAGCGGCACAGGCCGGCCCAGCATCAGGTAAATGCGAGAGATGCTACGCGCAACCAGCACGCGGATATTTTTGATTCCGTCGATGAGTTCGTTCATCCTGTCTTTAACTCTGACCAAAGTATATCTGAGCTTGTCTTGTGAATTGAGTTTGGCCAGCTCGTGCAGATGGCGAAAAGCCTCATCACCCAACGATTCGTGGCTCGAAGGAACCTGATTCACAATAAACTTGCAGTTCTTTATGCTGGCAAGGTCGAGCAACGCCAATAAAGCCACTTCTTGTCCTTGCTGGCGCAGCTGTTGAGCCATCTCAAAGGCCACCATACCCTCGAAGCAATAGCCGCCGAGAAAATACGGCCCCTGGGGTTGAACCCTGCGTATTTCTTGTAGATGGTTTGCCGCTAAATCCTCGAGACGAGGGTAACGCACGGGTTTGCCGTCGTGGCACTGGTGCATTAACGCATACAAAGGCTGATCCTGCCCCAGATATCTTGGCAGCAAGAAGTCGCTCGAATCGCCACTGGCCCAGAATAGAGGCGGATTGGAACCGCTGGGTTGAATCGGTACGAGCAAGGAGTGTGGCGGGGTCCATCCATCCTGTCGTAAAACAGCGGCCAACTTCTCAATCGTCCTGGCGTGAACCAATGTCACCAGCGGCAATTGCTTGCCGAATACTTTGTCGATCTGAACGAGCAGCCGGCTAGCCAGCAACGAGTGACCGCCAAGATCGAAGAAATCATCATGGATGCCGATCGGGCGAACGTCTAAGACTTCTTCCCAGATCTGAACCAACTTTTCCTCTATTGCAGTTCTCGGTGCGACGAATGAAACATTTAAATCAGGTCTCGAATCGTCAGGATCGGGAAGCGCCTGTCGGTCCACTTTGCCACTGGGCGTTAGTGGTATCGAATCAAGCCTGACAAAAACTAAAGGAACCATGTAATCGGGCAGTTTGTTGATTAAGAATCCGCGTAACTCGCTGACGCTGGGAGGAGGCTGAACATGCGAAGTAAAATACCCAATTAGCCGACTCCCGCCGATATCGTTCTTTCGTGCCACGACAGCCGTATCTTGAATAGCGGCATGTTCGCGCAGATTTCTCTCAACCTCCAAAAGATCGACGCCGTAGCCGCGGATCTTGACCCGAAAGTCCTTGCGTCCCTGGTGTGTCAGGCAACCGTCCGGGTGCATCAGACCCAAGTCACCGGTGAAATAAAGCCGCTTCTCGCGGTCGTCCAGGTCCGGCCTAAACTTGGCTTCCGTAAGATCAGGCCTGTTCCAATAGCCAGGGGACAAATAGTTACTCCTGACAACAATCTCACCGCACTGATTGAATCCAACTTGCTTGCCTTCATCATCCAGCAATAAGATCTCTTTGTCCTCGACAGCGTAACCCACAGGTACTTCATTTCCTGAGACCTCGGTGCGGTGGTCGATGAAATAAGATCGGATCGGTCCTGTTTCAGTCGAATGGAGCGCATTAACCAGTAGGCATTTAGTTGAGAAGTATTTTTTGTAAAGTTCGACGTCTGCTTTGTATGCGGTCTCGCTCATCAAGCGGAGGAGACGGAGATCCGGGAATCCTTCATTTCCGGTCAGGCTTTCGCAGAGGGTGCGGAAAAGCGGCGAGCTGATCCACAAGAAACTAATTTTCTGCTGCAACAGCCAGGTGGCTAAGCGAGTTACGCCGTTGCTTTGAACGTCGAACGGCAAAAGCTCAGGACCGTTTAGGAGCGCGAAGAAGGTATTCGTGATCGCATTTGAGGTGCCCGAAGGCAATTGCGCGATTCTATCATCAAGGTACACGGGTGTGGTCTTGGCCCGCAATCTAATGTTGTGGAGCAGGTTCCGATGAGTCTGAATGACACCTTTGGGTTTTCCCGTGGATCCGGAGGTATAGATAACATAGGCAAGCGTATCCGGAGAGTTTTGCAGCGGCGGGTCCTCGGCGAACGCAGCGCAATCGATTGATTCAAATTCCATCACCCGACCGCCGCCGCTCTCCGCTTCTCGAGCTAACCGGGCATTGTTCTGATCAGTCATCAGCAACTCCGCCCCTGTGTCCTGCAGGATGGCGGCGATCCTGGCCTGCGGAAAGGAAGGGTCAATAAGGGCAAAAAATTTGCCGGCCTTCAAAACTCCCAGCATGGAGGCAAAGAGTGCCGGACCCTTCTCGACCAACAGCCCAACCGGTTCAGGTTTATTCCCCCGCTCGGCGAGGATGGCATGGGCAACACGATTGGCCATCGCGTTAAGCTCTGAATAGGTAACGACACGATCGTCTGTTTTGACCGCAATCCGGCAAGGATAGGTTCGCACGATCTTCTCAAACCGCTCCGGGATTGATTTCTCGACTTCATCCTTGGCGAACTCGACGAGCGTGCCCATCGGGTGGAGCAACCTAGCCCGGAGTGCGCGCTGCTGCTCTGGAAGCTCGTCAGGAAAACTAATCGTGTTACCCACGGGAGTAGTCCAAGGAATTAAGATGACCGTCAGAAGCCTGCAGTGAAGCTGTTACGGGATCGGCGTACTGTTTATCGCGCGTCAATTTGGCTGAAGTAGCGGCCTGCGCTTTTGTCAGACTGTTTTTTAACAGTTCGGCCCAGGCAGAGCCGCATGGTGTGTTTAGCACCGAGTCGTGATCTCCCGGAACTTCATGGATTTCGACGCCCTCGGCGGCTATGGTTTTCCATCCTGAGACCTCACGCGAGTCTCTTTCCGCTTTGAAAATAGTTATCCGGCCGGCATATGCTTTAGGGACATAAGCTTGCCGTGCTCTTTGGTATAGTTCCAATAGATAGGTTTCATGGAGGAAAATCGGCAGTGGGCGTCGCATGGCTAAATAAATTCTACAAGCGGCCTTCATGGCAATCTTTTTGGCGAAGCACTTGAGGCTCAATATCCCTCCGTAAGCTGAGCCGCACATCCTGGCCCAAACATAGTTCAAGCCCTCTTCGGGACAAAGCTGTGCAAGGGTACGCAAATGGCGCTGGATTTCGCCACGAAGCGTTTGCCATTTTTGTTTCAGCTGGAACGATTTGGCAGTGGCAAAAGTCAACGATTTGTAATCCGTGATACTCACGGGAGTAAGCAAAACTAGTAGGGCGACTTCCTCACCTAATCTTCGTAGTTGCTGCGCCATCTCCAAAGCGATTAGCCCCCCAAAGCAATAGCCGCCGAGAAAATAGGGTCCTTTTGGCTGAACGGCGCGCACGTCTTTGAGGTAATGTTGTGCAATGTGCTCAACCCGTTCGTATGTAGGCGATATCCCATCGGCGTTCACATGTTCAAAACCATAGAGTGGTTGATCTGGACCCAGGTGTTTTGGCAGGAACAGATGGCCGACGTCCCAATAGTTCCAGAAGAGTGGTGGCTTGGAGCCTTTGGTTTGAAGTGGCACCAGGGACGACGCGGGAGCCGGGGAATCTTTTTCACTCAGCAGGTTGGCCAGTTGCTCAACAGTCGGAGCCCGAAAGAGAGCGCTTGGGGACAGCGATTTACCGAATTTCGTGGCGATTTGAGCGAGCAGCTGCGCTGCCATAAGCGAATGTCCGCCAAGCTCAAAGAAATTATCATGAATCCCAATCCGATCGAGGTTTAGCAGTTGACCCAACATCGCGGCTAAGGCCAGCTCTACTTTAGTGCGTGGCGCTCCATTATTTGCACTAGCCGGGCGAGAGAATTGGCCGATCTCTGTGAATCCCAGCTGCTTAGCCAACCCGACACGTTGAACTTTTCCGGTCGGACCTTTGGGAATTTCATCGACGATTACCACTCGGCGCGGCACCTTGAAATCGGCCAGCTGCAACGCGGCAAATTCGCGAATCTCTAACTCTGTAACGGTCGCGTTATCACGCAGCACGATCGCTGCAGCCACGTCCTCGCCGAGCGTTTTATGCGGCATGGCAAAGGTCGCGGCCTGGGCGACTGCGGGATGGCTCAGCAGCACTTCATCGACTTCACGCGGCGCGATTTTTTCTCCGCCGCGGTTAATGATCTCCTTGAGGCGGCCGGCGATAAAAAGGTAACCGTCTGAGTCTAGATAGCCCTGATCCCCGGTGCGGAACCAGCCGGAGCTGAAAGATTTTTGATTTTCCTTGCTGTTGTTTTCGTAGCCATGCATGACGTTGGCGCCGCAGATCGCGATTTCCCCCAGTTCGCCGTCTCTCACGGTCTTGCCTGTTTCACTCAATATGGCTACTTCGGCACCCACGGGCAGGCCCACTGATCCGGCCTTGCGCTCAAGCGGTGGGAGCGGATTGCTGGCGATCTGATGTGATGCCTCAGTCATACCATAGGATTCTATGACGGGTGCATCGAAGACCTTTTCCAACTCCAACATCACTTGCGGCGGTAATGGCGCTGAGCAGGAGCGAATAAATCGTAGTGGGGAGGTCGCGATTATTTTCCGATTGCTGTCGGCACAGGCGAGGACGGCCTGATGCATTGCCGGGGTGGCGGTGTACCATGTGGGCTTGAATTCATGCATCCAATGGAAGAAGTCCGCTAGATCAAGACCCTTCGTGCAGACAACACTCGCGCCTGCTGTTAGGGATGCGAGCAGCGCGCCAATCAAACCATGGATATGAAACAACGGCATGACGTTAATGCAACGATCGCCCGTGGTTAAGTTAAACGCGCGACTGATGTTTAGCGCTGAAGCGCAGATGTTGTGGTGTGTTAACGGCACAATTTTAGGGCGCGAGGTCGTTCCGGAGGTATGCAGCACGAGAGCGATATCATCCGGATGGGCGAAGGTCGGGATCGAAGCCGGTGCAGGGTTGATCCCTGGGATTGTGAAAGTGCCAGCCTCGTCAGCCGGTGCAGGCGAAATTTTAATTATGGGAATCCCGAGTCTTTGCCCTACCGCTATTGCTGGCGAGTCTGTCGTTGACTCAACCATCAGTGCCCTGGCGTTCAGATCGGAAAGATAAAAATCAAATTCACTGGCTCGGTATGCAGGGTTCAACGGCGCAGCGGTGGCACCGGCCGCGACTGCGAGAAAGGCCAGCGCCATTTCTGGTCCATTCGGAAGCACCAGAGCGACACGATCTTTTCGGCCTATGCCCGCGGAGTTGAGATTGGCAACGACATCTCGGACTTGACGAGCCAAGCCCGCATAAGAGAGCGGACGACGGCCCGGTGCGCGGAGCGCAATGGCGTCAGGATTGCGCTCAGCTTGGCTGTCAAGGAGATACTGGATGGACAAACTCTGCGGGCAGAGCTGTTCCTGGAAAAAAACATTAGCGGCGGACATTTTCAACCTATTCCGAGGATATCTGTATCGAACAATTGAGTCGGCTTCGCTTTGACTGCGGTCGGACTAGTCTAGATTCAATCGCTTCGCTCACTACGCAATATTATATTGAAGGTTAACGATGCCGTCGGAATTATGTCGGATAGAGCGTCATGGGTAGCGAATGTGGCAAAGCGGTTCCATTTTGGGGCTTGGCCAGGGGGAGAGGCGTTACCGACCCCATCGGCCGAAACGTCGGCACCATTTCGCAAAGTACTTTGACCACGGCTTTTGCGTCGCCCTGGATCGCCAATCGTTCAAGCTCATCGACTTTCCGATTCAGCGACTCGTGTTCCGGCAGCCATCCGGCGAGCACCGTGCTAATCTTTTCCGCCGCGGAAGCTTGCGTGGTCTCGTCCATCGCGACCAGCTCTTCGCGGAGTTTTTCTCCCGGACGAAGGCCGACAAAATTGATGGAAATGTCTTGCTCGGGCACAAACCCGCTCAGTCGAATCAAATTGCGCGCGATCTCTAATAGCTTGAGTTGCTCGCCCATCTCCAGAACGAAGATCTCGCCACCTGTAGCGAGATCGGCGGCTCTCAGGACCAGCTGAACCGCCTCGGGGATCGTCATGAAATACCTAGAAATTTCAGGGTGGGTCACGGTGACCGGCCCGCCATGCTGAATCTGCTGGCGAAACAACGGTATAACGCTGCCATTGCTGCCAAGAACGTTGCCGAACCGAACCGCGGAAAACGCCGTCTTACCCTTTGCGCCGTTTTGCGATAACGATTGGACGATCAATTCGCCGGCCCGTTTGGTGGCGCCCATGACATTGGTCGGATTGACCGCTTTGTCGGTTGAAATGAGGATGAATTTCTCCACGCCGTGCGCCAGGGACGCGTCACACAACCGACGGGTGCCAGTGACATTGTTCAGCGCCGCTTCGGCGGGATGGTATTCCATCATCGGCACATGTTTGTAGGCCGCGGCATGAAAAACAATTTGTGGACGATACTGGGCAAATACTTGGTTTAGTGGATTGAGATGCTTCACATCGGCTAAAATGGCGGCCTTTTCCAAGTGGGGGAATTTTAGTCCAAGCTCCATGTCCCTTTCGTAAAGCGCGCTCTCGCTCTTATCTAGCAAAACCAACATTTCAGGTTCGTAGCTGGCAATCTGGCGGCAGAGCTCTGAGCCGATCGAACCGGCTGCGCCGGTCACCAAGACGCGCTTTCCGGTTAGTAAACCGCGCACCGGCTCAAGATCCAAAGTAACCGGCGCCCGATCCAATAGGTCTTCGAGCGACAAGGCGCGAATCTGATTTATCCCGACGTTGCCGTCTCGGAGTTCCGCGTTGCTCGGTAGGGTTTTGATCGGCAATTTGAACGACTGAAGACTTTTAACGATGCTACGGAGCGTCGCCGGGTCGGCTGACGGCATCGCGATCCAAAGCTCGTCGGGTTCTTCCTTGGTCAAAATCGCCGGCAACTCTTGCCGGCCGCCCAGGACGCGCACGCCGTGAATCCGTTGGCCAACTTTACGTGGATTGTCGTCGATTAGGGCAATTGGCTTGAGGTGATGCAGTACGTTATGGTTTCTCATCTCGCGCACAATCATCTCGCTGGCATCGCCGGCGCCGTAGATTAAAACTCGCTTAGCCCGTTCCCAGCTTTTCAATCCGGAATACAGCCGCTTCGCTAAACGAGCGCCGCCCATGAAAGTAGTGAGTAGGAGAGCATCGAGGACGAACACGGAGCGCGGATAATCAGTCAGCCCCAAGCCCCACTGAACCAACAAATAAAATAGCGCCGTGCTGGTCGCTACCCCGGCCATGATGTTGCGGAGATCCCATATGCCGGTATAGCGCCACAGTCCTTCGTAGAGTCGAAATGGATAGAACGTCAAGCCACGGATCAGCACTAACCAGGGCAAGGTGGAAATCATCAATGCCGAAGCGTAGGGCGTTATCTGCCCGTCAAACCTGAGCCAAAAAGCCAGGAAGTTGGCCAGAACGATAAATGCGATATGTAAAATGACCACAAACGATCGGCGCACGCCGTTGGAGTACGCCAAGTGAAGCGGCAGCTCAATGAGTGTTGTGCGAGGAATGGAGTTTGTCTGAATCATAACCAGCCTTTCATAATGCCAGAGACCGAAGTAGTGGAGCGATGGAGTAGGGACGAGAGATTCGGATTGATGTTCACCGCAGAGACACGGAGTTCGCAGAGTTTGGAGTATTCATTAACCAAAATTATTGACTCAGCGTGCTCAGCGTCTCGGCGGTGAGATATCCGCATCCTGTTTCACCACTGAGACACGGAGTTCGCAGAGTTTAGAAACTTTCCTAAAGGGACAGCTCTTTCCTCGGCGTTCTCGGCGCCTCGGCGGTGAGTAATGCGAATCTTAATTCACCACAGAGACACAGAGTACGCAGAGTTCGGAATATTTCCTAATTGAGAGCTCTTTCCTCGGCGTTCTCGGCGGCTCCGCGGTGAAATATCCGCATCCTGTTTCACCACAGAGACACGGAGTTCACAGAGTTTGGAATATTTCCTAATTGAGAGCTCTTTACTCGGCGTCCTCAGCGCCGCCGCGGTGAGTAATGCGAATCTTAATTCACCACAGAGACACAGAGTACGCAGAGTTCGGAATATTTCCTAATTAAGAGCTCTTAACTCAGCGTCCTCAGCGCCTCCGCGGTGAGTAATGCAAATCTTAATTCACCACAGAGACACGGAGTGCACAGAGGTTATTTCAGATTGTGAACAAGTCGCTTGATGCCTTTCTTGAGCATCGGGACGTTGAAATTGATAAGCAACCCAATCGGCCATCCACCTAGTTTCAGATAGGTCAACAATTGAGCTTCATGAATCGGTTGCAAACCCTCGATCGCTTTGAGTTCCAAGACCACCGTCTTTTCAACTAAGAAATCGAGCCGATAGCCGCAGTCGAGTTGAACTGACTTGTAGGTTACCGGCAGTGCCACCTGCCGTTCGAAGGAAATGTTGCTGAGTGAAAGCTCATGCGCCAAACATTCTTCGTAAGCCGATTCGAGGAGCCCAGGTCCGAGTGCCTTATGCACCTCAATTGCCGCCCCGATTATCTTTTCCGTGAGTCCGTTCAAAACTATACTCTCGGCGTTCTCGGCGTCTCGGCGGTGAGATATCCGCATCCTGTTTCACCACAGAGACACAGAGTTCACAGAGTTTAGAATATTTCTTAAAGAGAAAATTCTTTCCTCGCCGTTCTCAGCGGATCCGCGGTGAGATATCCGCATCCTGTTTCACCACAGAGACACAGAGTTCACAGAGTTCGGAGTATTCATTAACCAAAATTATTGACTCAGCGTGCTCAGCGTCTCGGCGGTGAGATATCCGCATCCTGTTTCACCACAGAGACACAGAGTTCACAGAGTTCGGAGTATTCATTAACCAAAATTATTGACTCAGCGTGCTCAGCGTCTCGGCGGTGAGATATCCGAATACGGTTTCACCACAGAGGCACAGAGCGCACAGAGTTCGGAATATATTTTTAACAAACACTCTTTCCTCGGCGTTCTCGGCGCCTCTGCGGTGAGATATTCGGATCAGAAGTCTCTAACTAAACAAACGAAGCGGGGTTCTTAGGATCAAGCCTAAATCGAAAAAGAACGAGGATTTTCTAACATACTCTTTCGCGAGTTTTATTTTATCGGGCAGGACATGCTCGACGTACTCTCGCTCAGGATGCGTTGACTGCGCGAGCAGCGCGGCCTCATCCCGGTATTTAAGCGACGCGAGGTCGGTGATGCCCGGAGCGACTTGAAGAATTTCTTCGTAATCGTGTCTGAACAGCTGGACATAGGTCGGCACTTCAGGACGCGGGCCGACCAGACTCATGTCGCCTTTCAAGACATTAAATAGCTGCGGCAGTTCGTCGAGTTTGCTCTTGCGGAGAAACCAGCCGATCCGAGTGATCCGGTTGTCCTCGCCAAAAGTGAGCGGGGCGCCTTGGCGCGGCGCGTCCTCGATCATGGAGCGAAATTTGTAGATCCGGAAGGGGCGGAAGTTTTTGCCGATTCGTTCTTGCGCAAAGAAGATCGGACCCTTGGAATCCAGCTTGACGAGAGCCGCGATCATAATAAACAGCGGCAAACACAGCAGCAGGGCGAGCGAAGAAACCGCGATATCAAAAGTACGTTTGATCACAATGGATCAATTCCAAAGATTATTCACCGCAGAGGCGCAGAGTTCACAGAGATCGGATATTTATTCACCGCAGAGGCGCAGAGTTCACAGAGATCGGATATTTATTCACCGCAGAGGCGCAGAGTTCACAGAGATCGGATATTTATTCACCGCAGAGACACGGAGTTCACAGAGTTCGGATTATTTCATAATCAAAAGCTCTTAACTCAGCGTCCTCTGCGTCTCGGCGGTGAAATATCCCCCTCATCGGCGGTTTTTGTCGACCACGTCGGTTACCGCTGCAATGACCCTTTGTACGCTTTGTTCGGACATCGCCGGGTAGATGGGCAAGGAGATAATGCGCTCGTAGACCTGGCTGGCGATGGGAAAGTCTGTTGGTTTGTAGCCGAACATGTCCCGGTAATAAGGGTGCAGATGGAGCGGAATGAAGTGGACCGAGGTGCCGATGCCATGCTCTTTTAACGCGGTAATGAATTCGGCGCGGTCAATGCGTAAACGTTCGATGGCCAACTGGATGATGTAGAGGTGCCAAGCGTGCTGCGAGTTTGGCATGCACACCGGCCGCTGAACTTCCGGCAGAGACGCAAAGCCTTCATCGTAAGCCGCGGCGATTTGTTTTCGTGCCGCCCAAAACCGATCGCATTTTTTCAATTGCTCGATTCCCAGCGCCGCAGCGATATCCGTCAAGTTATACTTAAAGCCGGGATAATGGACTTCGTAAAACCAGGAACCCTCGTTAGTATAGCGCTTCCAGGCGTCCTTGCTGATGCCATGCAGGCTCATGATGCGCATGCGTTCGGCCCATTCCGGATTATCCGTGACCGCCATGCCACCTTCGCCGGTAGCGATGGGTTTGGTGACATAGAAGGAAAAACAAGTGATATCGCCGATGGTGCCGATCATTTTGCCGTTGAAACGTGACGGCAGAGCATGGGCCGCATCTTCGATAACTTTCAGGTTATGCGTTCGGGCGATCTCCATGATTCGATCCATATCGCAGGACTGACCCGCTATGTGGACGGGAATGATCGCTTTCGTCTTCGACGTTATTTTTCTCTCAAGGTCGAGTGGATCGATGTTAAAAGTGTCCGGTTCGCAATCGACCAATACCGGCTTGCCCTTAAAATAAAGCACCACTTCCGCAGTGGCCGTAAAGGTCATGGTGGGGACGATGACCTCGTCGGATTCTTGGATACCTATGGCGTCCAACGCCAGGTGAAGGGCCGCAGTACCGGAATTGACTGCCACCGCGTGCTGGCAGCCGACGTACTTTGCAAAGTCCGTTTCAAACCGCTTAACTTTCTCACCCGTGGTTAGCCAACCGGACTGAAGAGTTTCGACCACCGATTGGATTTCTTCGGTGCCAATTTCCGGGGTATGGAAAGGTAGAAAATCGTGATCGGTTTTCGTTGCGTCGCTTGATTTAGCCTTCTTCTGCTGATGTCGAGAGCGGGCTAAGGGCGGCACAGCCAGTTTTGTGTTTTGCATAGACATAATCTTTGGTTTTGAATGGATAGATAAGAACAGAAACAAACCTCTGCTATTGAGTTTTGCTTTTACGAATCACTCCAATGTAATGGGTGCAGAGCCACGGAATCCTTTCTAATAAATAGCAGAGCATCCAAGAGTAGGGTGCCAGCAGACGAGCGATCGGTGGAGCCAAAGTAACCCGTTGCAACTGAATTACACATTCGGGAAAAAGCTCGTGAATCTCGCGTGACGGTACCCCTTTCACATCCGCGTTTGTCGGGTTGTCCATATGGTAGTCGTACCAAAGGATCAAACCATTCGGCTTTAGCACTCGACACATCTCGGTAGCCATTTGCGCCTTCATTCTTTTGTCGAGCACCGAGGTGAAGACAGTGGATTGAAGGACCAAATCAAAAGTCGAATCCGCGAATTCGAGACTTGCCGCATTTCCACAATGGAACTTCACTCCTTCGGGACATAGATTTTTGGCTTCGGCAATTCGATCCGGGAACAAATCGACTCCTGTTATACTGTCCGGTCGGGCACCCCATTTGATAAATTCACGCAGCCAGTAGCCTGTGCCACAACCGATCTCTAGAATCTTGTTCGCTTTCAATGATTCAACGCCTTGTTCTTTCAACACAGCTAGCACTCGTCTCTCTCGCTCATGGATAAAAAAAAGATGGCCGGGACTGAACCATGAGTAGCGAATGTTATCTCCTTGGCGTTTGGCATAAGCGGCTCGAATCCGAGATTCTTCAAGGTTTATCATGGTGTCATTAACAGAGGTTTTCACGAAATCTCCACGGCTAGGGACTATCGGAAAAACTAGCTTAGACTCAATTTGAACTCCGAATTCGAGCTGCGTGTCCAGAGGCGCTGCTAGAGGCGGGCCGTTGCACTTAAGGAATATACTTCAAAGGTACGGCGAGCTTCTCAGCGTTTTCACTCCCACGTGCTATTCGGTATTCATCTCCTGGTTGACCAAATTTGGCCGGTTTCCCCAGCGGTAAGCTTTATGAGTCCAATCAATGCTGAGCACGCCATGACACAAAAATAGAGCGGCACGTAGAGGGGAAAAATCAAACGCGATTTTCGGCGCGCGATCACGAAAGCGATCAGCGCGGTGGCGTAGAATGCGGCCTGCGACGCGAAGGCAAACCAATAAAAATAATTCCCAAGCAGGAACAGATTGGAAACCAATAGTAAAATAAGGAAAATTGGCGTTAGCCAGCGAAGCAGTCGAGTCGAGATGAGTGACACGGCGACAAAACCATGCTTGATGGGATTCATGAGTTGGCGCATGTAAATCAGACCTCGCATACCTCTTAGAGCGATGCGAGACCTGCGGACGAATTCATCTGTTAGGTTTGGTGCCCGCCGATCCACGAAAGCGAGGGCCTCGGGCTCATACACGGTGCGATAACCCTTATCAAGAAGTTGAAGTGGTCCGACAAAACCACTATCGAGATCAGCTCTCACGGGACAATAGAGGGTTCGTGGAATAGCGTATATGCAGTCTTGCGCCCCGAACAACGTTCCTACCATCGCGAGTTTGCTTCGAAGATAGAACTCGTATTTTTCGCGCTTGCTCAGTCCACGGGAGATCGCGCCCGTATCTTGTTTAAAAATAGGTTTCCCGGTTACGCATCCAACCGATGGATCGGATAAGCTTCGCATGAGCAGCCGCAGCGCTTCAGGCGGATGCAGTACGGTAGCGTCGGTGAAAAATAGAATGTCGTTGCGTGCGTTTGTAGTGGCAAAGTTTTGGCACTCGGTCTTGCCCATTTGCTCTGGCATGCGGAAAATACGAATCCGATCACTTTTCAATCGCTCCAGTATTTTATCGGTATCGTCCGTGGAACCATCTGAGACAACTATGATCTCTAGTCGATCTTTCGGATAATCAAACGCGTCACAGTCCAACAGTTTGTGCCGGATATGCTTCGCCTCGTTGAAGGCACAGATGATCACGGAAACAGACGGTGTCCAATCTCGCTTCTGAACGGGCTTGTGTCTGAACCTTGCGATCAATGAAAGGATGACAATGCTCCCAAAGAAAACATAAACCAAAATGCCAAAGGAGCCCCAGAACAGAAGTTCGAAAATTATCATAGAGAAATTGAGAAGTAGAATTGAGCTAAAAGTATGAACGCAGCACAAATGATAGACCACCGAAAAGGAACGCAATCATTGTGACGATAAGCCCCGGTAATACAAATCGCAGTTGTCCGCGAATCAAGGACTTGCCCAGCTTGGATCGATAAACCGCATTCCGGAGTGTGTCGAGCCCTCCGGGACCCAAGGAAAGCAGTAAGAAATTCTGAATGGAACTGGTCAAGCGAAGGTAACAACCGGTCGCGGGCTGCAAAATCCGCGAAAAATCCTCCAGACTGAAGTCGCGACCGATGACTAACCGGCGCAGGGCAAAGCGATCACTTCGCATGTTGTTGGAGCCTTTCAACATGCAAAATATGGCCTTGTAGCCGGCATCTTTGACCAGCCGCTTTACGGTTCGGTCGTAAGCGCCACTGGGAATCGCGAGGTAGTGGACGGGTTTCCCCAAAATGTCTTGAAGGCGTTTTTTCGATTCTTCCAACTCCCAACGCGCAACGTCGGGTTTCAATCGCGAAAGATAAGGATGTGTCATGCTGTGCGATTCTATCGAGATGCCGTACTCGCTCATTTCTTTGATTTGCTCCTGCGTAAGGGGCAGATCGACGTGCGCATACTTTCTGTAATTCTGAGCATTGGGGTCCAAGGTCACGAAGATGGTGGCCGTCAACCCGTATTTCTTGAGAACCGGAAACGCGTAAAGGTAATTGCTCATAAACCCATCATCGAATGTGATGATGATCGGCTTGTTTGGAAGCGCCCTCTTGCCTTCCTGGAACGCGATGAAGTCGTCGAGAGAAATGGTCGTATAGCCCTCGCGACGAAGGTAATTCATTTGCTCGTCGAAGGCTGTGTCATAGCAGAAGTACACGGGATCGTAGTCAGTATGTTGGCTTTTCGTTTCGGTATTTTTGAGAGCGAAATGATGATAGAGGAGCGCTGGAACTCGGTCCTTTCGATACTCCTGTACGACCGAACGAACTCCCCAGACGCTTATCGCAAGAAGGAGCGCGACCGTCACGCCGGCGAAGATCAAAGCGAGATCAAAGGCCATTTTCTTGTAACTCCAATGCGAATCTTACCAGCCTCTGGAGTAGCGGGTTTTTCGCGACTCCCAATCAAAAAGCGCAAGCATGTTTTCCAGGCAAAAGCCGAGAATCGGCCCAGGATCTCGTAACGAAATGATCTGATCATGGAGATTTGAGCCGAAGAATTTGAAGAAGCTCGGTTTGGCCGCAAAGCGCTCCTGCGATTGGAGAAACCATAAGATATCCAAGGGAAAATAGCGTAGATAGACGTTTAACTTGTATCCATTAATCTGCGGAATTTCTTCACCCAGCGCGAGTTTGGCTATGAGGTATGAAAAATCAATATCGGCTGCACGGGTGATGCGAAAACACGCCGGGACTCTTGGGTTGATTTCTATGATCTTAGCGATGCCGTCCCGTGGATCGGTTACGAAATCAAAGTCGGCGAAGCCATACCAACCCATAGCCTTAAGAATCCGATGCGCATTCGCCACGATTTCAGGTTTTAGCACTGTGCGGTTTATCACGCTGGAGCCGCCGTTAACCGGAAAATAGCGGAGCTTGCTGTAAGCGATCCCAGCCTTGAGATCCTGATTGGTGTCCAAGAAAAGATCGGCTTTATATTGTAGGCCGCCTTTTGGAATATATTCCTGTATATGACATTCGCCGTAACTTTTTTTGATCTCGTTGTATGTGTTGCAGAGTTCCGTCTTGCTGTTGACTAGTGAGATACCTCGCGCGCCGCTACTGATATTAGGTTTAACCAATACCGGGTAGGCCGTGCGTTCGGCAATGTCTTCAATTGATTCTTCATCCGGAAAGAAGGTTTTAGGGCACGGCACATCATTTTGCATCGCAATTTTTATCGTCTTGGATTTATCCCTAGCCTTCATGAAGATGTCGTAGGGCACGACTGGAAGCCGGGTATATTTTTCCAGTTGGGCCTTATCCGCCAACAGAAGTTCGGTCGAAATATCATCGGTCGGTAAAATAAAGTCGTAATGGTATCGCTGAGCCAGGCTTATGATCCTCTCCTTAAACGCCGTGGGAAACTTCTTTGGATCGGGATACAGGATTCGACGTTGCGGATATTTTGAAAAAAAACCCATGTTGATTCGCTTGTAGCTTGCCGCAGTAACATCGAAGCCTCGTTTGCGAAGCGATTCGAGCACGGGGAGCGAGCATTGCATTTCTGCATCTAGAATCAGGCAACTGGGCATTATCTCCTCCTCTCCCGACAGGGGCTATCGGGCGGATATCGCGTCAAAGATGACGCGCCTAATTTTTAAGTATCGCTTCACCCCCATAGTATCCCGGGCGAGGTCTCGCAACTGTTGTTGAGATCTCATCGCAAGCAGAGTGAGCGGATCGAAACTCAGAAGTTTTTTGAATCGCTCGTGCGTCAGGGCTCGTTTGACGGCGACGCGGTTTAGCGCATACGGATCGCCCGCGTCTGGGACCAAGCCAACCCGGCCAATACACAGCGCGCTGTAACCGACTTCACGAGCGACTTGGCACATTCGTTTGTCGAAAAATCCCGTCGGCGACGAAATCGACTTGACCGGCGCGCCAAGTCCATCCTCTAGAATACGTCGACTTTCGCAGAGCTCGTAGCGCAGATCCTTATCATCGAGCGTCGACGGGGGGCGATGCGTTAGGGTATGGGAGCCGATCTCCATGCCGGCGGTATAAAGCGCACGAATCTGCGGCCAGTTCATGGTATCGCCAATACCGATACTGCCGGCGGTAATAAAGAAGGTCGCCTTGAGCCCATACTCGCTCAAAATCGGCAGCGCCGTTTCGTAATTGCTTACGTGGCCATCGTCAAAGGTGAGAGCTACAGCGCGCGTGTGATTGGGAGACGAACACCATTCACTTACGGTGAGAGCCTTCAAATTAAACCTCGCCAGCGATCCGGCTTGGCGACGAAAAACGTTCGGAGCCAGCACGTACGGTTGGTGCGCGGGCTCGACCAGCCCTAGGTCATCGGAAATATCATGGTACATTAGAAAAAGGGTAGGCATATCGCTACTTCAAGGTGCAGGCTTTACACTACACGGAACGACTAAGTGCCTGGTATCCGATTGGACAATGTCCAAGGTCCAGGGCAACTTGCAATTCAGCACGGATTTTTTTGCAGGCTTCTCCCATTGTGAGAAAATGAAAGTCTCCGAGCAGCCGAACAAGCTTCGACTGGACCGATTTTCGGTTGGTGAACTGACTCCACCTTAGGCTATTCGGTATAGAATACGGCGTCTCATCCAGCTCATCTGTATCCAACTCGTAGGGATGTAGGTAACAGGCCGCCATAGAGCCATCGGCGCCGATCATGCGTAAGGCGAGTTTAGTCCACCAATACGGGAAGCATCTCAAATACCCTCCACCCGCAACCGGAAGACTTAGCGGACCGACGCCGACCGTGGGGAGGGGAAATTCTACAAGCAATGCCTTGGATGAAGCACGGACCAAATGCGGCCGCCGACAGGCACCCGGGATACCGTAGCGGGGATGCTGAATCGGAAATATGCTAGAGTCGTATGCTAGACCTTGCTCCACCAAACACTCCAGAATGGATAGCGAGCGCTCGGAAATCGAAAAGTCGGCGGCGCGATGACCAAGAATCGGTTGGCCTACCTGTTGCCTCAAAAGTTCGACGGATCTGTGAAGTTCTTTCTTAAAGCGCTCTATCGGCATATCTTCCACTGACTCGTGGCTATAACCGTGGGTGGCGACCTCGTGTCCCATAGCCGCGATCTCACGGCTCAGTTTTGGATGTCGCTCGGCAACTTTGCCAAGCACAAAGAAAGTTCCCTTGACCCCTGCTTCAGCAAGGATCTCAAGCAGCCGATGAGTGTTAGCGACAACCCTGTCGCCGATCGGGAGATCATGATCGAGAGTCGACTGCGGCCAGTCCTCTACGTCGACGGTCAAAAGGTGTGGGGCCATATCATTCATATAATTCAACGCTGACGAGTGTATCGCGCACAGTGGTCTGCGGAGTGAAAAGGCGTGTCGAAGTTAAATTCTCCCACTATTCAGGTAGGGTCCAACCCAGCCAACAAAATTGTTCTCAATACACCGGTTCAAAAGCCACTCCAGGAGAGGGTCGGAATATTAACTTCGCAGGCGTTCGTTGAAATCATAGATTTGGATGAAAATTCACTTTGGATGCTCTTGGCATTGACTTTGCTCGCTCAATGCTGGCCAAAACTTATCCACCGGAGCAGATTACTTGAGGGATGGGCAAACGGCTGATAGCATTGCACTCTGTGGCAGTTGATAGTAGTTCTGGTCCACGATAAACGTTAAGGCGCGACGAAGAGGCAAGCATTCACGACGAGAGGAACGATATGAAATTCTCCAGAATCGTAGTGGTGAGCATGGCGATTTTAGTTTTCTCAAGCGGTGTTTCTTTGGCTAGTACTTTTTACGTCGCAACGAATGGAGACGATGCGCGGAGCTGCAGTACGGCTCAAAATATCGCCACACCTAAACGGACAATTCCGTCTGGATTTGGTTGTATTGCACCAGGCGACACTTTGTTAATTCGCGGTGGAACTTATCCGGGGATAAATAGTAACAACACGATTATCCCCACCGGCAGTTCCTGGAGCAATGCGCCTATCATATCAGCCTATCCAGGGGAAACTGTTACACTCAATAGCGGCTCGAATCTCGCTGCGCCTTCTGATCGGGGTCAATCGGAGATCAAGTATGTGATTTTCGACGGCATCAGATTTCAAGCATCAGGGGGCGATGCTCTTTCCTTCTGGGGAGTGGCACACCATATTCGTATTCAAAATTGTGAAGCATTTGGCTCATGGGGTAATCTAAGTGGCATTAACATGCAAAACGGACCAGCGGGCGGCGGAAGCAATGAAATTATAAACTGTAAAGTGCATGATAATGGCGACATGTCAGCAGGATCTACGTCCGGCATGGTGGGTCACGGTTTGTACATAGCGACGAGCAATAATCTTTTCGACCGATTAGAGGTGTACAATAACGCTCATTACGGCATGCAGATCTATTGCTCTGGTTGTTCTCCGTCAGGGAATATCATCCGCAATTCTGTATTTAGAAACAATGGCCTGTACCTAGAGGGCGCTGGCTTCACCATTCACGGAACTAATAATCAAGCATACAATAATGTTAGCTATGGTAATCAGTATGGAATTTCGGCGTCAGGCAGTGGTCATAAAGTTCATAACAACACAGTCTACGGAAACAGCACCGTAGGGCTACAGTTTCAAGGAACCAGTCACGTCGTTAAGAATAACATAATCTATAACAACTCAAGCCTGATCAATGACTACAGCTCTGGCATTACGTTGAGCAATAATCTGACCAGCGATCCTCAGTTTGTCGATGTGGCCAACGGTAATTTTGCCTTAAGATCAAGCAGCCCGGCTATAAATGCGGGACAGGCGCTCGCTGAAGTCACGACAGACATCAACGGAGTCTCTAGACCCCAGGGCGGTGCCTATGATATTGGCGCGTTTGAGTATGGGGGCACCACACAGACTTTGCCACCTCCAAGTAACCTAATGGTTCAGCAGTAGTGGGTGGGAATGCATTTGTCAAAAATAGCGCGGCGGTGTCCCTCTCCCGTGCGTGTCTCGTAGTCGGTGAGGGAAGGTGCAATTTTCATTAACCATCGCCCCGTCGATTATGCATCCCGAATACGTGGAGCCATCGATCGAAGACGAAAACTCGAAACAAATCCTTGCAGTCCTCATCCCCCTTCCCCTTAGAGTCCCAAATTCGTTTTACTAAACGTTCGATATCCGGTCGGTCCACATAATCCCAGACCGGTCGGTCGCTATTGAGCCACGCCTCCAGCGTTGGCCGCAGTGAACCGCAGAGCCAACTATCCTGGGGGGTAAGGAAGCCGAACTTGGATCGGCGATCTCGTATCTTGGATGGCAGGAGATTGTTTAATCCTAGCCGGAGCGGGTATTTGGTCCAGCCGTATCTGTAGAGCGTTTCGGGAGCAAAAGACAGGCACAATTCGATCAACTCGTGGTCAAGAAATGGATAGCGGCTTTCGATCGAAAACGCCATAGCATTACGGTCATCCCATTTCAGCAATTGTGGGAGAAACATGATCCGAATCTCCCGCAGGCGCCGGGCCTGAGGATCCAAAGCGAGAACATTCTTCAAGACGTCGCCGGTATTTTTGACCGCCGCGTCGCGGAAACGGACCTGAAGAGGAGGATTGATGCGTGCCCAGTACCTCCTGAGCATAGCAGGCACCTGACCGACAAGAGCCGGATTGCCGCCTCCCGCCACAGCACCCGCAAAATGACCAACGAGATCTACCAAACAGCCTTGCTTCCAGAGATCTCGTAGATGAAGAAAATATGTTTCCCAATAACCTGAGAAGATCTCGTCGCCGCCTTGACCATTCAGCGTGACCGGGACGTTCCATTGCCGGGTGAGGCGGGAGAGGCAATAGCCGGCGTACATTGAGAACGACCCGACGGGCTCGTCGTGAATCCACAGAAATCGGTCTAGGTCGTCAAGAAACTCAGTCGCGTTGGGAGTCACATAATGCGGCGACGCGCGCAATTTGGCGACGACAGCATCGGCATATTCTCGCTCATCGATTGGATGGCCAGGAAAGGTAACGGAAAAAGTGTGGAGCGGGTCGGGGTTGCCATTTCTTAGTCCGTTGATTAACAGGGCGATGGAGCTGGAATCGAGTCCACCACTCAACGCACAGCCGACTGGAACATCACTTCGCAAGTGAATGCGCACGCACTCGCGCGCTTTCTCCTCGAATAGCCGGCCAGCCTCTACCGAATCCGTTATTACCGCTTTGACCTGCTCGGGTTGCCAGTACTCCTCGGGTTCGCTGGGGGTAAGTGTGTGCAGAGGTATGCGGAGCCACGAGCCAGCTCGGATTGGCTCAACGTTTTGGAAAAAACTCCTTGTCGGATCTTCATATCCGGTCTGGAGATACTCGGCTGCGGCCACAGGATTCAAACGCGGCGTGAAGCCGGGGATTTTTAGAAACTGTTTGATTTCCGAGGCGACAGCAAGTATTTGGGGGCCTTTCCACAAGTATAACGGCTTGATCCCAAGCCGATCACGACAGAGCACAATTTCGTTCCTGGAACAGTCCAGAATAACGAGTCCCCACATCCCACGGAATCGTGCAAAGCAATCAGTTCCCCATTCGGCATATGCAGCGAGAATCACCTCAGTGTCGGATGACGACCGAAAGATATGCCCGAGTCGCTCCAGTTCAGCATGAAGTTCCACGTAGTTATAAACTTCGCCATTGTAAACGATCCAAAACTTGTCGCGGTAACTCATTGGCTGATGACCCGTGGGGCTCAAATCGAGAATCGACAACCGTCGATGCCCAAGTCCGACTTCCCAGGATGAACATGAAGGTGCGGCCTGGGTTAAAGCCGACCCTTTGCGACTAAAGAATGCGCTCCCCTGATCATCCGGGCCCCGGTAAGTAACCTCATCGCGCATGCGCTCGACCACATGCCTGGGGTAGGAGACAGTGGTCGATTTAATGATGGCAGCTATTCCACACATGACTTTATCTGGTTAATTTTCGGGATCGAATTGATATTTTCTGCACGCTGCATTGGTTCTGGATGTCCCTCGGCAATAAGTTCCGTGAGCCCATTGGAGGGACGTAAGGAACGCACAGCCCAAACGACAACCGAGCTCTCATAAGGACAGATTAAATCTTAGTAAGAGCGGAGCTATCGATACATTCCAGGCTGTTGCTCAATTCTCTGTATTGAGCGGTTCTACCCTCGATCCGGTCATCGAAGTTAACCGGCAGATTCCGTGACGATGGTGCCCGGGTGAGCGTGCGTACTTTCTCCTGCGAAAGGAAGACTTCGTACGCCTTCTACTGCGGTAGCCGCAATAAATGAGATTGGAACATATTCTGGGTGGGGCTGCTTACTTGCACACCGAAGTTTGTCATAACCTGCCTGCTTGAACCAAGTGCATACTTGATCCTGCGTATGGCGGTGTACGTAGCGCGGAGTGAAGCGGTCTCGAGCTGCGTGTAAGGCCTCACGCCAACCATACCTAACATACCCAGATCCACCACGGGTGATGTAAAAATTCTGGTGAATTAAGTAAAGGGGAATGATAGGTAGCAACACCATTGTTTGAAGGTTTGCTGGTAAACGCCAGCAAATGGGGCGAATGACTTTCTCCATGAACATGAGGACACGACGCTTCAAGGTGCGCTGCTCATCGTATGGACTGTAGACCCAGATATAAAGTCGACCACCGAGTTTGGGGAGCTTGCATACTCGATCGAACGCAGCTTTTGTCGAAAACGTATGGTGAAGTACACCCCAGCTGTAGACCAGATCAAAAACATTGTCTTTGAAAGGTGGGGCAAACGCAGAAGCCTGAACCAGGTGTAAGAAAATGTTTCGACCGAAATGCTTGTAAGCCGGATCCACTGCATGGCTTAAGTCTATCCCTACTAGTTCACACTCCTCGGTTTCTGCCATATAGTTAGCGATCCCACCTATGCCGGTCCCAACCTCCAAGACAAGTTTATTTTTTACCGGTAAGCGTCCAAGATCCAGCATAAAATTTATGCTTTTATACATTACAGCTGGAGTTAAGTTCCAATAGCTCCCGTCCTCCCAATCATAGTTTACCCACTCGGTGGAGAAAGTCCGCAGAACCGTCTGCTCACCGGGCATTGGATGGTTCTGCGCCAAGGTAAAGCCAGGCAACTCCCGGGCAATCCGCTCGGCGTGTTTTTGGACGAAGTGCTTGGCAACAGCTGTTGGGAATACTAACATGCGCGGAATCCCTTGATGCACCGGATAGAATATTTTTTTGGATCGGTTCAATAACACTCCGGTTATTATTTCCTTGGAGAAGAGATCCGGATCGAGTCCAAGACGCCTAATTCTGCTAAGTTCTCCTGCGGAAAGGTCGGCGTTCGATGTCTCCCACTGAACAAGCTCCAAGCGAGTCTTGTCAATTGGGCACACAAGTAAATCAAGTAATCGCAATCTCATCAGCTTTCCGTCCTTGTTGGTTACGATCACAGCCGTTAACGTCAATCGGTTTTGATCGTGTAGTTGAATGAAGGCGATCTGCAAGCAGCTTTCCCTGCCGCCAAAGATCGAATTGCTTTTTTGCGTGATTCCGGGCGGCATTCACGTATTGCTCACGCTTACTATGATTCTCCAGAAGATTTTCGATCGCGTCAGCTAAAGCCTTCACATCTTTGGGGGGTACTAACACGCCGTATTTTCCGTCACCCAGTAATTCGGGAATGCCCGCCACCCGCGAAGCAATTACTGGTGTTCCTACAGCCATAGATTCTTTGATCACGTTTGGTACACCGTCTCCTAAATCAGGAGAAGGGTGAACTAACATGGTGGCTTGCGTCATAGCATTTGGAATAGCGTCAGGACCGAGCCATCCTCGGAATGTAACTCTGTCAGAAAGCTTCAAGTCTGTAACCAACTTTTCCAGATTCGACCGCTCCTTGCCATCGCCGATGAATTGAAGTTCGCACTCTGTTCCCCGAGCCTTGAGCTCTGCGACGGCGCGAACGAGATAGTCGAAGCCCTTGTATTGTTCAAGGCTACCTACAGCGATCACTTTTCTTGAAGGTCGATCGGTCGGATTAAACGGTAGCGACGAAAAATCCAGCCCATGATGATGAACGAATATCTTGTCTTCTAAATTATCCCATGTGTTAAAATACAGTTGTTTGATAAACGAGCGATTAAACTCACTACAGGTTATTATATTGTCGGCGTCGAGCAGCTTTTGGGGTAAATACACTTGGTTTTGATATAAATCGATGCCTGCGTGTAGAAAAATAGAAAAAGGCACAGACGAACCCGTTGCGCTCCAAAAGAGATTTGCACAGGTTGCCGTATAATTCCCCCAATACGCGAGAATATGATCAAATCCGGCTGGGTAGCGTCGCGCCCAAATGGATGACTTCATAGAAACATAACCGCTCTTCAGAAACGTTTGAGGTCCGAACTTTAACGCCTCAGCGTTGATGGTCAGTGCTTTTCTGAGGAAAAGCCTCAGATTCGCTTGCGGCCAGAATTTCGCAGACTGAAAACATTCGGTGACTGTGAGATGATGCACCTTCTTTTTCGGCAATATGTGTTCATTAAGAAGATCAGGAACGTAGGACCAGAGCGATGTGGTTAAGGGATAGATAGCGAATACTTCAACATCGATCCCCGCATCGATCAAACCTCGTATGTCGCGAGCAAAAAATGTGCTCACACGGGTAGGAAACTCATTGGTAAAAACGGCGAGCCGCATTTGTCAAGATCCTTATTTATAATTATAAAGCGTTGGCGTGGAGAGAAATTGAAACTGGTGCGCTGACCGAAAAAGGCAACTGGAACTTAACCGATCGCTGCCCAAGCTACCCGTTTTGCGGGGTGTGACCGAGAGGTTCTTTGTGGCAGAGCGACAAATGCACTGACAAAAGCATAATCACCCTCTGGTAGAGGTTGTCTCGCGAAACACCTGGATAGTTACGCCCATCGCAAAAGGCCTCTACCATGGGGCGATAAACAGCTGGCGTGAAAAAGTTCGCTAGGCTACTGGACGTTCCTAACAGTGCATCTTTCAGGCGGTCCTTAAAGTCTGCATCGACCCATTTGTCCACCGGAATGCAGAATCCCATTTTAGGTTTATTAGCTACTTCAGCGGGCAGCCTGTGTTGGGCGATATTTCGCAAGACTGTTTTGCAAGTACGCCCACTTACCTTTAGGTGGTGAGGAAGGGAGAGCGCGAAAGCGAACAGATCCTCGTCCAACATTGGAACGCGAACCTCCAGGCTTTCCTTCATGCTTGCTGTGTCCACTTTGAATAGAAAATCATTCGGCAGAACCAAACGAACATTGGCTTCCGTTGCAAGCATCGAGAGTCGTTCTAACCGGGAAGATTTTTCGGGCGGTCGGTGTTCCCACTGCGGTTCGAATAACCTTCTGAGGGGTAGGACGTTCTGATCGACACAAAAAGCGCGATGATCTCGCTCGCGCATCCAGCTAAACAGGTCTTGCACAACCGCCGTGTCATCGCCGTCGACTAGTTCTCTGAGGCGCTGTGGCAGGCTTACTGGGGCTACTCCGATGCGGCTCAGAGGGGTCAGTAACATCGCAGCTCCACGCCTGAGGATCGGAGGCAGCGTTTGTAATCGTGCGATTGATGGAATCCAGCCGTAAAAATTGTACCCACCGAATCCTTCATCACCGCCGTCTCCAGAAAGGGCGACGGTCACCTGCTGTCGCATCAGCCGGCAAACCGCATTGACCGCAAAGAGAGAGGTGTCTGCAAAAGGCTGGCCGGCATGGAGGAGTAGGCCGGTAATGCTATCCCAGTTTCCTGCTACATCCTCCATTTCCAGAGTCTGATGATGACTGCCAATATGCGCCGCCACTGCTTCCGCAGCCCAAGTTTCGTCATACCCCCTCTCTGCAAAGCGAACATTGAATGTGCGGAGATCGCCGCTCATAGAGGCTTGAGCGGCGGCGCTCACCAGCGAAGAATCTATTCCGCCGCTAAGAAGTGACCCAAGCGGCACATCACTCTCCAATTGCCGCTGCACTGCAGTGGTTACAAACTCATCTGCCTGTTGGACGGCTTGGTTCATCGTCAGCGCATAATCCGGGGCAATGTTCCATTGGTGATAATTATGGGTTTTCCAGGAGACTCCACCGCCATCATAGCGAGCTTCCAGCATACTACCCGGCTCCAAAGCACGAATGCCGATATAAAACGTCTCTGGGGCGGGTATGAAATATAGCGCGGCGAAATCAAAAATCGCCTGGGGATCAGGCCGACTGTCAACATCCGGCAATGTAAGGAGTGCATTGATTTCGCTTGCGAACCCTAACCGGTCTTTTGCTGGAGCGAAAAATAAGGGTTTGATACCGAAACGATCTCGCACTAGCAGGAGTTTATGAGCCCGCGAGTCATAGATCGCAAACGCAAACATGCCGCGCAACTTTGTTACGAAGGCTGTTCCATACTCCTCGTATAGATGAGGCAGCACCTCTGTGTCTGAGTGTCCTTTAAACACATGACCACGGGATTCGAGACCACAACGGAGTTCTTTATGGTTGTAAATTTCGCCGTTGCAAACGGTCCAAATGCTTCCGTCTTCGTTCGCCATGGGCTGTGCTCCGGCAGCCGACAGATCGATAATGCTGAGACGTGTATGAGCGAGGCTGGCCTCTGGCCACGACCGGATGCCGTGCGCATCAGGACCGCGATGATGTAAAGCGTTTAGTAAGGATGCAGCTTGTTTTTCGCTATTCGACAAGGTTCCCAGCCAGCCTGCAATCCCGCACATAATCAGGCATCCTTCCAGCCTGCGATCTCGTAGGCGGCGAGAGTTTTACTGACAAATCTATCCATCTGGAATTCGTGCTCTGCCCTGGCTCGGCCAGCTTCTCCCATCGAGCGACAAAGCTCGTGATCGTTAATTAACCTTGATAGGCAATTGATAAGGGCCAGGTTGTCTCCCCGGGGTACGATAAAGCCGGTCTTTCCATCCTCGACGAGATCCGGAATATCTCCGGCATCCATGGCTACCACCGCGCGGCCACAGGCCATTGCCTCGATGACGGCGTTGGGACAGCCCTCGAGATCGGAGGTATGTGCTAAAAACTTTGACTCGGCAAGAAGGCTCGGAACATCCTCCGTGTGACCTATGAAACTCACTCGGTCCGCCACCTGAAGATTCACAGCTTGTTCTAGCAATGTACGACGCAAGGGACCATCCCCGGCGATCCGCATAAGAAAATTTAGACCCTGGCGTTTCAGCTCCAACGCCGCTACCAGTAACCGATCCCAGCGTTTTACAGGTATCAATGAACCTACCCCGGAGATGATTACACGATCGCTGGATGGAAGGGGAACCATCCGAAAACTTTGACAGTCGACTGCGTTGCGGATTACCGAAAAGCGTCCCGGAGCGAAGAAGGTACGTTCGTCGCAAACTCTTTTAACCGCCAAGCGGTTGTTGGAAATTTGATCTCGCGGCCAGCGGGCGCTTAACCGGCCCACGACTGGGCCAGAATTTTCTCTGTCAAATATAAAATCGCTTCGCGATGAGCCGATTGGAATTGTCTTGGTACCGCGCGCAGCCCACCAGGCGGCAAAATTCGTGTGAAAAGTGTAGGAATGTATGACCTCGGGGTTGATGCGCTTGACCATTTTGCGAAACGTAAAAAGCTTCCTGGCGCCTGACAGATTGCTGGGAAGCGAATGCAACGGAACTCCCAACTTGCGAAAGTGTGGCACGTAAATGTCTTCGTCCCGCATGCTCCACACAACCACTTCCGGACGGTATCGTTCGCGATCCATTGTCTGAAGTAGATAGTGCAGCTGACGTTGCAACCCCCCGGCGTCCAGTTGACCGACCAGATACAAAAGACGGCAGCTCATAGTGCGAACAATTTTCTGGAAATATTTTTGGATATCTAGTCGCCGGAAAGGGAGTCTCTTACGAGTGCGAACGTGATGCCCCCCCGGGCTTACGAATGTGATAGAGTTATCATCACCAATAGGAAATCGTTGGCTAACACGCGCACATCTCTGCGGCGCAGCTGAAGGGATGTTTGACATTCAAGGTGGCGAATCGTTGAAACGTAGCGGCCAGAATCCACATGGTCCGCTACCTAGTTAGCCGATGTTACGAAACATCTATTCTGCGAACCGTCAGACTCGACCGGAGGTTCTTTTGACTTGCGAAGTCATTTTTTGATGCGGAGCGTCAGAAGGACAAAAGGGCGTAACATCTGCCACCAGCCGGTGATGGGCTGGATTTTTGTATACTCTACTCCTTTTCTACGAGGAGGATAGGCTTTAGTCACCGCTACTTCTTTGAGTTTGTATTTGAAAGTGTAAACTTTCCAATGGACGTAATACTCGTACTCGTACTTATCGAGCCAATCCTGCCAGATATTGATACGGGGGTCATTAAATACGCTAACGCGATAAGCGCGAAACCCGTTAGTCAAATCGGTGCACCGCTGTCGACTGTAAAAGGCGAATAAGAAACTCAGAAGCTTAATGGCAATGAGCCGAAAGACCGGTAGGTTGGGACTGGACCCACCGGGTAGGAAGCGGCTTCCCTGCACGTAATCGACTCCGTCGCAAACAATGGGAGCGAGCAGTCTTGGAATCTCAGTAGGATCGTCTTTATTGTTGCCGGCCATGACGACTAAAATATCGTACCCGTTGTCCTGCGCATACTTAACCGCGCGCTTAATGCAAGCACCGGCACCTTTGTGAGGTTGGTCAATAACCTCGATTCCCCGCCGTCGAAGAATGTCCGGCCCCTCGTCGGTTGACCCGTCATTCACGCCAATGAACTTATCCACAATTCCATCGCGCAACCTCTCTGCCATCCGGACAATCTTCGGTCCCTCGTTGTAAAATGGAAACATCGCAAGGACCCGATGCCCAGCGTAAATGGAATGTGCGCTTCGTCTGGTGTCAGTCATAGTTTAGGTCATGAACCTTTTCTTCACTTGTTCACAGCATATCAAACTACCGGAGTAAAGCTTCGTACTTCCATTTCCTAGGCCGACATCGCTATAGCCGTGGACTCGCAGTCAATGTCGCCGATATAGCACAAGGCGCCATCGATCGTACAGCATTGACTTTTCTCGATTTTTAGAGCCAAGAGTAGTTGTTCGGGAGCAGCAAAAAAGTTTAGATGGTAATTGCAGGTATACCGATAATACCGTTCTCTTGGGACCACGATGAGCAGCCGCCGTTTTGTGACTCGTTTCAATTCCGTTATTGCCATTGGCAGATTCAGTACATGTTCTAATGTGTGTAGGCAAATTGTTGTATCGAAAGAACGATCTCTAAAAGGGAGCTCTTCAATATCGGCGACGTCCGTCGGGATATATAGATTCTGATCCTGGGTCTTTTCTCGCAGTTGCTTGAGATTCCCTTCCGCTAAATCGGTTGCCGTAACCCTATATCCCCGTCGAGCGCAAGCAACTGAAATGTCCCCATTCCCACAACCAACCTCCAGCACTGATTCGCCCACTAGGCTGGCAAGAACAAACCGAGTGCTCCTCGGACTCATATCAGTCTCCCTCATCGGCACAAGTTTTTCATAGGCTTGACGAAACTGTGCTTTACTCATATGAGGTGCCTTTTGCCTAAAATCGATGTCAATCTTGGTGTTATAAAGTTTACCAACAAAGCCGATCAGTATTTTTCGGTCGCGGATTATTGGCGGTAAACACTCGTCCAATAAGAAGCGAATTAAACCGGTAAACTTTGGAGAAGTAAGGATTGATTTGATGTTGGGCACTGCTAAACCAATGTCGCCTAGGTTCGTTTTTTTGCTACTTATTGTGTTTGTCGTAGGATTCTCAGTGTAGAGGGGGATTATCCACGAGGAAGTGCAAAGGTAACTTCTTCAATCTGCTGTCGTTTAAGTTCGGGGTACATAGGCAGCGACACCACCTCGCACGCCGCCTGCTCTGCAAAGGGAAACGTTCCGGGGTGATAGCCGAGCCCTACGTATGCCGGCTGCAGATGCACCGGTGTGGGATAATGGATACCGGTCTGGACGCCTTTTTCATGCAACATTTGCCGCAAGGCCTCCCGTTGTCGACTCCGAATAGTGTAAACGTGGTAGACGTGCCGAGCGTATTGTGCCACTTCCGGCCTTTGAACACCCCTATCCGCGAGAAGCCTGTCGTAAAGCGCCGCATGCGCTCGGCGCGCTTCGGTCCACATGTCCAGGTGGCGTAACTTGACGCGCAGTATAGCGCCCTGTAATTCATCCATTCGACTGTTATAGCCCCTCAAGATATGGTGATATCTCTGGTCTTGGCCCCAGTCCCGAAGACGACGTAAGGTCTCTGCGTACTCGACATTGTTCGTCACGACCATGCCGCCCTCACCACATGCTCCCAAGTTCTTACTCGGATAGAAACTAAAACAGCCAAGACTACCTAGGCTACCTGCCCGTCGTCCTTTGTATTCAGCGCCGTGAGCTTGCGCGGCATCTTCGATCACAGTCAGGTTATGCCGGCGGGCAATCTCTATGATAGGATCCATGTCGGCCGTCTGACCATAGAGATGCACAGGAATTATCGCCTTCGTGCGCTTTGTGATTACGCTTTCCAGCTTCTCAGCATGCATGGTGAACGATCTGGGCTCGATATCGACCAGCACGGGTTGGGCGCCGGTATAACAGATCGCCGCCACGGTCGCGACGAAGGTAAATGGGACTGTGATGACTTCATCGCCTAGCCCTATGCCAGCGGCAAGCATGGAAAGGTGCAGAGCGCTGGTGCCTGAATTAAGAGCAATCCCATATTGTGAACCGCAGTAAGCGGCAAATTCTTCTTCAAACTTAGCTACCTGCTCACCTGATGCGAACTGTCCACTCTCCAGCACGCTGGCGACCGCGGCGTCAATCTCAGGTTTAATTTGGGCATACTGCGCTCTCAGATCCATGAAGGGAATCATGTCAATCCCCCCCCGTGTTGCAACTCGACCGGCGAAACTCCTGAGGCTAAAGATTTGGCAGCTCCTTTAAACAAACCTTCATTATACAGCTCGATGGGCCGACCTCCGTGAGCCAAGGACTGGGAAGCTGCTTCCAAGATGTTGACAACACGCAGGCCGGCGTGACCGTCCGTCAATGGACGCGTGTTATGCTCGACACATTCGACAAAATGAATTGCCTCCAACCTTAATGCCTCGGTCGTGTCTAGTTGTGGCGCCCACATATCTCCGGTGCGGTAACTGACAAGCAACTGGTGCTTGTTCTCAGGGCCGTTTGCCAGCGCGACCCCTTTATTGTAAATTTTTACTTTCTCGCTCGGCTCCACATCGTCGTAGACGATCATCTGCCGGTCACCACCAATCAACGTTCGACGCACCTTAACCGGCGATAACCAGTTGACGTGAAAGTGAGCTATGAGACTGCCGTTAAACATACACGTCAAGTACGCCACATCCTTTGGCTGCCCAGGAATGTGAGCGATACCTGTGGCCGCCACGACGGAGGGTTGGATATCCAAAACGTAGTCCATAATGGAAAGATCGTGAACAGCCAAATCCCACAAAACATTTACATCGTGTTGAAAAATTCCTAAGTTAACCCTCACTGAGTCGTAGTAATAAAGTCGACCTAGTTGCTCCGCGTCCACCAGCTCTTTGATTTTGCGCACTGCACCGGTGAATACAAAGGTGTGGTCCACCATAATAAGTCGCTGGCAGTGCGCCGCATATTCGAGGAGCCGCTCACCCTGCTCCACACTGGTTGTCATCGGCTTTTCCACAAATACATGCTTACCCGCATGGAGCGCTTGCATGGCTAGTTCGAAATGCGATGTTACGGGCGTCGCAATCACAATCGCGTCAATGCTAGAGTCGGTAAGGAGTTCGCGATAATCCATTGTCGTCTTTATCGCGGGATACCGTTGTAGAACTTGGGCGAGCCGATCTGAACGCGTATCACTAACAGAAATCACACGAGACCCCGGCACTTCGCTGAAATTGCGCACGAGATTCGGGCCCCAATAGCCGTATCCAATTACCCCAATACCGATCATAGATTAGTCCTTTCTTTAGCTTCATTAGATCGATTGATCAGCCTGGCGGGCACCCCCGCAACGATGGAATGGTCGGGAACGTCATGTGTCACCACGGCACCCGCACCCACTAGCGCTTTTTCTCCAACAGTGATGCCGCACAAGATTACCGCGCCACTGCCGATGGACGCGCCTCGTTTAACTACGGTTGTAATTACCTGCCAATCTGCCTCGGTTTGCAATTGGCCATCTAAAGATGCACGGGGATAACGATCATTGATAAACATGACGCCGTGCCCGATAAAAACCTCATCTTCGATTGTTACCCCTTCACAGATAAACGTATGCGAGGAAATTTTGCAGCGAGCCCCGACTTGGGCATTCTTTTGAATCTCAACAAAAGTACCAACTTTGGTTCCATCCCCAACTGTGCAGCCATAGAGATTGACCAATTGGGGATGGGGTATGACGACGCCCGCACCAAGCCGTACGTTATCTGCAAGAGGCATGAACTTTCTCACTTTTTGGTTATATTGTTAACATTCTCTTTAGTAGGTTGGATTTTGGGCGTCTTTAGCTGACTAATGAGACGTTTTCTTGAGAGATTAACTAAACGACTCCATAGATGAAGGCCGAGAAAAATCATAAAAATAATCAAGGCATCCGTGGGAACTCGGAACCTGGCAATTCCTTCTTGAATCAAACAGGTCACAAACGCGTTATACATGACAATAGTAGCAGCGGCCCCATAGACTAAGCCTTCCATTTGGACGGATTTGAGGTCGCTAGAAGGTAGGATCTCTCCTAGAGCCGCACATTTGATGTACGTCGCTGATCCGACAATTAGCATCAAACTTAGGGCGAAAGTGGTAGTTAGCAATATCTGAGTGACACCCCAAAGAAGTTGTAGAAAATGGGAGTTCATGTTTGCCACTTGGCCAGATGAAGGTAACCAATAAGCAGCGAAAGCCCAAAGCACATCCTGGAGATAGGTCAAGGGTGCTTTCTGAATTAGTAAAAGGTTGAGCCGAAGCAGGTAATCCGATAATTCTGCATCCCTAAGTCCGGTTGCCCTCATTAGCGCCGGCATTGCACTATCTATGTATGAGTATCCGGTGTGCTCTTCTCTTGAGATGAATGCAGAATTTCTAGCGGAAATTAGTATGTCTTTCACGGCCGCGTATTCATCAGGAGAGCGTTCTAGTACACGTAAAGTCTTCTGGGTAAGAGATAGCCCCAGTGTTGGACGGTTTATTGCGAAATAACCTGTGCTACGGTAGGTGAGGAAGGCGTAACCCGCTAACATAAAAAACGTTCCGCAAGTCAATATAACGGTACCTTTAATCACGTTTTTCCATTGGAGCGTTGGTCCACACAGAAAACGCGCTGCCACAATATATAGCCCGATACTAAAAGCTAGTAGCTGATAAGTAGGACGCGTTAGAGCTGCATAACCAATGGCCACCGCCGAGAGAATCGACCAAGTGATCTTGCCGTCCAGCAACCAGAACGCAAAGCTAACCAACCCCAAGGCGAGAGCCGCCTCGGCAAGATTTTCTGACAGCACGTATGCGGCATACTCCACATATGGTGGGAGAAGCAGTATTAAGCAAAAAAGGCATAACATGCTTGCCCTTAGGCCAGCACGATAGAGCAGACTCGCGAGAATCCAAATCGAGCCAAAGTGAAGCAGCAGGGAGACGAAGAAAAGTTCCCGATTGGGCAATCGACTGGATCCGGTCAACACAAGCAAAAGAGGGTAGCCTGGGGTACGCCGCTGCAAGTGATCTATATGAAAGTCTGCAAGGTCTCGAGCCGCGCTTAAGTATCCGTGGGAATCGGACTCCATCACGGGCGCCCCCGGCCACAGCGAGGCGTAAATCCAAAATGCGAGAAGAAAGAATAATCCGTAAACCGTTGCAATCCAAACTGGAAGACCCAAAACAGTGCCAGCTCTTGACACTATCGGGATAACATTCTCGGGCACTGCCCCTGCAAATAGTTTGTCTCTTGGTAGCATCGAGTGGCCGCTGTCGAGTCTCAGTTGGGAAATTTAGATTCGCTAGTTAGCGTAGGTTCGCAGCGGTAGTGTTGCGTGTCAGCAGCGCTTTTGTCCTATGCTGTTCATTGCTGCGCGCGAGGATCGCCTCTCGTCCATGGTAGGAAGCTCCGGCACCTGCTCCGACCGTTAGTGCGAGTAAAACCCAAGACGCCATGTTCACGTCACCTAACATAAAAATGACCAGGACGTAAAGCAAGAACGGAATTTGGTATGGAGCATACTCGTGTCGTTTAGAGCGCGAAAAGTATCTGCGTGCGGCCCGAATCCAATAAGTAACATAGAGCGCCAATGGGACCACTCCAGATGAAAGAGCGAAGAAGAGGAAAGAGTTATGAGGGGTAGAGATGGATTGGTTCAATTCCGGAACATAGGTGGAATTGTTGATTACGCCGACACCTAACAATGGTGACATGAGGAAGCGCTCGATAACATATGGCCACAGGAGAAGACGGCCCGTTTCTTCCGTGCTGCGATCTGCATAGCGAGAAACGATATCTTCAAAAAGTCCGGATTCAGCAGCCAATGCGACTATTAATAATAGAAGGATCAATGGCGCGAAGCCGCGACCAAGAATTCGGCGAAAACCAAAGCTCGTCGCGATGGCCGTCGCAAGTAATGTCCCACGACTTACGGTATACCCTATGATGAGCCAGCAGCCAGCAGCCAGTAACCATGAGATTGCTCTGAGTACACTGCGGTTTGACTCAAGACCAAATATCGCGAAAAAAATGGCACAGAATCCAAACCAACTGGCCAGGCCGTTCTGGTGAGTTAAGTTTCCAGAGACTTGTACATCAATGCGAGCTCGTGACACTTCTAGTGGCCCCCCGCTAAAAGTCAGGAAGGGCACTGCGACGAGGCCGAGGACAAACAAAACCACCACAAAACGATGCAAGAATCGTGGTCTGAGGCAAAGTGATTGGACAACAATCAGCCCGGCACCCCAGACGATGAAGTGACGAATGATATCTGCTGTCAGCGGCATACCATGAATTACTGTCTGGATTAATATAAAGGAGATGATACATGCGATCAGAAAGGCAGTCGGACGATTGATCTCTTTGGCGCGTGATCCCTGGTTCGACATACAATACCCAGCCAAAGCAATCGTTAGGCCTGCGGCGACAAGCGGCACCTCGACACCTAGAGCACCGGCCCAAAGGGAGTAAGCGACTGCGAAGTAATACGTATACTCTACTCTTTGCGATGGTATCCAAACGCTGGAATTTCCACCGACCGGCTTATTTCGTCGCGGCAACCTGTGCCTAATCATCTCTGGACTCCGAGACGCGACGAGATAATCCGTTCCAGACGCTCCGCGCTCACCGACCAATCGTAACAATCACGAGCATATCGAGCAGCGATCTCCCCACGAACCTTAATCTCAAGCGGATTTTCCGCGATGGTACCCAGGCGGGCGCAAAGCGAGGAAACGGAATCGGGTTGGAACAGCCAGCCTGCGCCGGTTTTCGCGAAGATTTTATTTCCGCCGACATCGGAAGCAAGAAACGGAATGCCACAGGCCATAGCCTCAAGTACCGCATTAGAAAAATTCTCGTACCGACTGGGCATTAGGAATAAATCTATTGCGCGGTACCATTCAGCAAGCCGGCTATGGTCGACATCTCCCTCGATGTGAACCAAGCCTTGGGCGAGTTCTTTAGCCAACAACCCTCTCATCCTCGTTTCTTCCGTTCCGCTGCCGACGATGAGGAGTCTAAGGCTACTCGACGCCAATGACATCTCTCTAAATGCGGAAGCCAAAAGATCCACGCCTTTCAAATGTGTTAGCCGGCCGACGTAACCGACCACTCGATGTTCACTGGTCCATCCCAGAGCGGAGCGAATTGAGCTGGGCCCAGGCTTGAAGATGCGCGTATCGATGCCAATGGGAAGCTCGGTTGCATGATCGCCGAGAAATTCGCGAATACTTGCCAGCGCATCTCCGTTGGCGCAAACGGCTGGCACTGATCGCAGTACCGGCGCGAATTCAGCCTCGACCGGGCCGGGCAGTCGTAAAACTGTTGGAAGGTGGCCTGCAATCGTGCTTGCCAAAAAAATATTGCTGTGCACGTAGGCAGCGTCGAATCCATCCCACCGCGCGCCGAACTCGCTCTTTATCCGACGTTGAAAGCGGCGACGTTGCCATTGTATGTTACGCCAGGAAATGCCTTGCTGAATACGGTCTAGAAATTTTTTCATTCGGCCTTCGGCCGAAATGTACGAACCTACCGACGCAAGGGTCGTCTGTCCGATATTCACCGACCACCAACCTGGTATCGGCATAGGTTTGATATGGGGTGGCAACCGCAGGGGATATTGCGCGTGACGGTCCGCGAAAAAAGCTGCCGTTACGTCGTGACCCCGGGCAGCAAATGCCGTGAAGAGATTTCTAGTGAAATTCTCTCCCCCGCCTCGGAGACGACCAAGTTCTGAATGCAGTATTATGACCTTCATTCCGATAATTCTGCGCTCTTCGGTGGTTCCGGTGACGCCAGGCAAGTGGAGGACTGCCGCGCTGAGATACTCTTTAGGACGTCCACCAAAATCGCTTCTTCGGGCCAGACTTGACCGGCATGCCAGTTGAGATGGCGATCCCAATGACCCGGGCACTTATGCACGAAATCGGCGACGTAGCAGTAACTGACCTCTACGACCATGGGCCGGTTGTCTGGGGTTATTACGAAATCAAAAGCCATGCTTTGCGATCCGACTTTTTGGGTTACCTCAAAAGCGATTTGGACACACTCGGAGCGAATGTTGCGGGGATCATAATCGATGTCGCCGCTCCCGGAGGCGCGAAAATCACCCGGACGAACTTTGCGGATGTAGGCAAAAGCCCGGTTACCGACTACCGTCACGCGCGTATCGAAGCTGTTGTTGGGCATGAAATCTTGAAAGTACAGATATCCGCGTTCTCGTCCTATCGCCTGATTCATCCGGGTAATCTTTGCCAGGGTGCTGGGCACTCTTTTTAACGCCGTTAATAGGTCGCCCCGACGGCGCGCGGCTCGATATCGCCTGCGGCCATCTTGCCAATACTGTGGAACCGGCTTAAATCCGCGGCCAAAGGCCTGCTTTGCCGCGGAACGCGCGTCAGCCCGAGTCTTCACCAGCCGAACATTGGCCGAGCCCGCGCCTTTGCGCAGTTTGAAAACTTTTGGGAATGTAGCATTGTCAATCCACTTCAATGCTTCATCGAGACTATAAAAGACATAAGTCGGCACAAGCGGTGCACCCATAGCTTCGAGTAAATATTTTTGTGCCACCTTGTTGTCGAAGTGCCAGCATGTTGCTCGGTTGGGAAAAACTGCGATGCCCATGGCCTCCGCCGCCGTTAATACATGGGGAGCCACCAGAGTTTCCCGTGCGTCATCTTGGTTCCAGTGCCACAATAACGCATCGGCACCCGAAAGCCGGTTAAAGATGCCCGTGTCCAAGCAGTTCACGAGAACATACGGAATCCGCCGTTGGTCGCAACAGGAGATCCACCGGTCGGAAAAACTTCCTTTGCGATGATGGATTGCTAGTCGACTTTCCGAATGCATTTCTCGACCCTACTCAACGCTTTCCGAAGTAATGTGAGAATGCGCGCATTGCCAACCCTTCGGCAGCCGGAAGGATCTACCGTATCGCGCATAAAGCTCGTCGAGCGCCACTGAGTCTCCATCTACAAAAACCGAAATATCACAGGGGCCAAAATTAGCTAGCGGAAATCGGTGCCGACTAAAAGCCTCCCGAGTTAAAGAAAGATGCTGAGGTAATAGACCCATGAGTAGCGCATTGACCCACTCAACCGCCGCGGTGCTCGTGCCCATAATCAACATTCCAAGATCGATAGGAGTGGGTGCTAAAGGTCCATCTCCTTCTCCCGCGATGATAGCATCAGTGACTGTTAAAACCGTGCGTTGTGGCGTCTCTGCGAGCGTGCCATCTACTCTTCCAAAACGTAAAATTCGTTGCAGATCCAACACTGTTCTCCAGATGGTATCGTTGCCGTGCCACGCGCCCTCGTAATTACCGTCCACACTCAACAGTTTTCCAAATCCCATTCCGGCACGAACGGCATTCGCCAATAGCACACGAGATAATTGTCCGCGCGCCTGATTGGTGGCATCCAAGAGGCGCTCAACGAGGGATTTGAGACTGGACTGTTCGGCATAGCAGTCACCACCATCTAGCGGCGCACCCATGCGATGGTGCGGTAGGTATTCTTTATGGCCGTTGATTCCGACCAGATTCTTTAAGGCGCCAGTGATGCAGGCCTTTTGATGTGTTTTCAATTTCGGCACATTAAAGACCACGTCGCTGTCAATGACATCGCGTGCTACCAGATATTGATGCTTCGCCGGGCCGTGGGTGCGTTTCAGTGAGGCGGGATTGTACATGGTGACGCGAAATTCGCTGTCGTTCCTGGTAATTTCTTCCAGCGCGCTATCGGCTCCGATATCGTAGAGGACAAACTCGCTCAACGGTTTACATTCTTCCTCGGCCTGTGTCGCCAATTGGCTATCCGGTCGAATCGTGCGCCGAAAGTCCTTGAGCTCAACATTTATCCCATAGGTCGACAGTCGGTCGATCATTTGATTAAACCCGCCGCGATCCATTAGAGTTTTGAAATCGCATCCTTGGATGGGCGCGTCACCGAGAACGATTTTCCGCGGGCGTGCTTTCACAATATAGTGAAGTGCCGCTTCCAATACGCTGGGATGTGTAACCAGACAATCGAGGCCGTGTCCAGATGCGTTTTGGTGATACACCCAGTTTGGTTTGACGAGGACTTTCTGCCCCTCGTTGATGATCTCACCGAGAGGATTCCAATGTGGAGTGCCAAGGTGGTCTTCATCTAGTCTGGCTTGCGCCAAGAGCGATCGAAATGCACTGAGCGCGGTGGTCACGTGTACCGATCTAGGTAACTCCGGATAAGAAATGTGAGTTTCCGGGAAATACCCTTTGGACGGCACCTGGGCACAATAAACCCGATTGGGGTCTAGTGTGTTTAGAATATTAGCGCTCATCTTTTTACGGATTGAGTGGGCCTGGACTATGGACTTTATGATCCTGATGTCTGGAAGGAAGTGAATGTGTACAACTGGTAATGTTTCGGACGCCTTCTTCAAACGCGCTAACGACTGCTGATTCACCATGGTTATTAGCAACGTATCGTCGCGTCTGGATTGCGATGCTCTCTCGCTCTTGAGATGATTCCGTAAGGTTGTTAATGGCTTCTAACGTGCGCTCGAAATCGCCAGGAACCCGTCCCAAGCCAAAACGCTCGATAACAGAACCAGGGTCGCACTGCATGCTAATCACGGGTGTGCCCGCAGCCCATGCCTCCAGAAAGGTGTTCGGAAACCCCTCCTCAACCGAAGTCGAAAGAAATACCGCAGCGTGGCTAATAATTTCTCTCGCTTCAGTTGGCGAAACCTGGCCGCGGTAGTCGATATTTGGGACGGTACTCAGTTCCTTCACAATTTGTTCACCATAGCCTGGGCGTGCGCGGAACGTAGTCGGAGCACCGCACACCACAAACCGGATTTGTGGCAATTTGCGCGCGGCTTCGATGAGCAAATCGGGACGTTTTACCTCGCGGAACATCGCCACCCAGGCGATATATTTTTCTCGCTCCAAATGGGACTTCGCGGTCATGGGTAAATCTACGATGTTTGGGAGAATAGAGGCTTTCATTTGTAGGGACGAGGAGAGCTCCGCAAGCTGTCTTACATGCTGGACAAAAATCTTATCGACGCGCAAAAGTCCCCACAGATAAAGCGGCCAGCAATACCGTCTCCGATAAAGGGCCGTTCTTGGTTTTACGTCGCCATCGACCGCAGCCGAGAATATCGTGCGAACGGATAGGCACTTCGCAATTTCAACGCTCGGACCCAACAGGTAGTCCGCGCATCGCCAGTACAACCAATCCGGACGTTCAGAGCGAAGAAAGCGATATAAAGAAAACTGCCGCTGATATGGGGACAAAAAAGATTGGTATTGGGGCAGACCGACAAACTGAACTCCTTCGATCGCCGCGCGGTTTCCAGGCTTCAAAAAGTCTCGGACGCCAACGGTAACTGACCAGCCCGCGCCGGCAAGGGCGCGTGCTAACAACCACTGTTGCCGTTCAGCGCCGCCGACAGCCTGTGGATCGTCTGAGGCGTAAGCGTAAACGGCATCGTTAATAATCACCAGTTTCATACCTTTAGAGCGCGCGGCATTGCCCAAGCAAGAAAAACGAAGGGATTCCAGATCTCGCCGGTGATTCCCCCTTCCGACTGGTTTATCTTTTGAAGCCTTCGTAAGTAGTGATAATCGAACAGATCAATGTTGGATTCACCCCAATCCAGAACCGTTTCGACGGCCGTTCGCCATGCCCCGGCGAGCCGAATGTCTAGAGGAACATTGAAGCCGTGTTTCGGTCTATTCCAGACTTCCTTCGGTAAAAGGCGCCGGGCGATCGAGTAGAGAAGCGATTTCAATTGTTTGTTGACAATTTTGTCGCTAGCCGGTAACGGGAGAATACGGTCGAGAATCGTATTGTCTAGGTACGGTACGCGCACTTCGAGGGAAGCAAGCATGCTCGCTCGATCGGTCTTCACAAGACAGTTTTCGCTCAAGTAGGTTTCCAGATCGGCGCGCATCAAGACTTCTGTGTCATAGCTTTCGCCGTAACGCCGCGCCCGCCTTTCCCAAGGCTCAAAATAGTTTTCTATCTCTGAAATGTCTTGGTAAGGCCGGCGTAGCAATTGACGGAGATCTTTGCGAAACACAGGGAAGTCTCCGTAACAGGTCCATGAAAAGCGAACTCGATCTGCCGAGGCAAGGGTACGCGCATAGATGTGACCTACACCACGCGGCCTCCATGGCAGCGTGCGCAGGGCATAATCAAACCAGGAAGAGAAGGGTAGTCGATGATTACCGTTTTCGCCCAAAAGATATTTTGGATACCCACCGAAAACCTCGTCTCCGCCATCGCCAGAAAGGGCGACCTTGACGTATCTCTTGGTCATTTCGGATAAAGCATACGTTGGAACCAATGCGGCATCGCAGAACGGCTCATCGAGGCGACCGATCAACTCCAAAAGCCCCTCCGCTCCCAGTTCTTCGGCGTGTAACACGGTATGCTCTGTCCCGAATCGATGGGCCACGAGTTCAGCAATAGTTGATTCGTCTAAATCTGCTTCGGTAAAAGCCACCGAAAACGTCCGGACGGGCCGGCTACTGTGTCTTGCCATCAGGGCGACTAGAAGGGAGGAGTCGATGCCTCCGGATAAAAACGCGCCGATTGGAACATCGCTGATCATTTGGCGCTGAACCGCGAACTCGAGGAGACTCTCCAATTCAAACTCATCCGGAACGATAGACGTGTCGTTGCGTAACGGCGGAATCCAGTATCTTTCGGCGATCGGCTTTGGCGACCCTAAGTGCCATTCGAATTGGCTCCCGGGCTCAAGCTTATGGACTTCCTGGAGAATGCTACGGGGCGTGGGAATGTAATCAAACGTCATCAAGTCCCGCACTGCGATTAGGTCGATTTGGTTGAATGTTCCCAACACACTGAACGGTTCGAGCGTAGACGATATGAGTAAGGCTCCTTTGTGCATTGCCCAGCAGAGCGGCTTGATGCCCAAGCGGTCGCGCGCTGCAAAGGCAGAGGCTTGGAGACGATCCCAGATGACGAAAGCAAACATGCCGTTGAGCCGTTTCACGATGTCTGATCCCCAGCGACGGTATCCTTCGAGAATGACCTCCGTATCGGACCGGGTTTGAAAAACGGCTCCCTCACGAGCAAGCTGAGCGCGCAGTTCCAAAAAGTTGTAGATTTCTCCATTGAACACAATAACGTAACGGCCGTCAGAACTTTGCAGCGGCTGATCACCAGTGGCCAGATCGATGATCGAGAGCCGGCGATGGCCGAGGAAGATCTCCCGCTCACGCCATTCTCCCGAGGCGTCCGGGCCGCGGTGGGTCAGCGTTTGCAGAGACTTCCTCGCACAGTCGAGGTCGATATCAGCTCTTTCTTGCAGAATCGCTAAAAATCCGCACATATTAAAGCGTCGAAGTGCTACCGGTGATGACATCGCCGACCGAACGCCAGAGAATCCGGTGATCAGATCGGGCGACGTCGATAAAATACCGCAGATGATCGCCGACGGTCGGGTCGTTAGGGTTTTTGCTCGGCGCGCTCAGTTCCCAATAATGCGTCGCTAAACAAAAAACCCCGTCTATTTTCAATGCGCAGTCTAAGGCCTCTCGATTTCTCACCAAGCTGGCTGAAGGTGTGACAGCGTTCCCAGCGATTTCCCGATGGTCGCCAAGCTCCAGAACCCATGGGACGCCCACACCGCCATTTTTACGCCATCTGCGTAGATGCAGCCATTTGCGCCAGGTCGTCCGTGATCGAAGCGGCCAGCCTGCCCGAACGCCGGCCACACCCCCGAGATGGAGACCCGCGCGGGCAATCGCGCGCAGGCCGTCTTTCCCGATGATGTTTCGGGGTGGAACGAAAACGCGGACTGGAATAGCCAATAGATCCTCGAGATACTTGCGTCCATCAGAGACCTTTTTCGTCAAGTCGCTGCCGCTCAAAAATTCGCCCAGCCGCTCTGGGTCGTCGTGATGGTAGCCATGGAGCATGATCTCAAAGCGTTTATTGGACACCCCGCAACGAAGGTATCGCACTAGCGCGACGTTCTCGTGTATAGGGTGAATCGACCAACGGCCGCGCAGTTTTTCCGGCACAGCTTTACTCGCGCCCGCACGGTGAAAGGGAACGACCGCAAGCGAAATGGGCCCCCACTCAGATATTTTACCGTAGGCTTTTTCAAGCTCGTCCGGCGAGGTGAAAAAACTGGTGTCGTCGTCACGGATACAAAAATACATTGGATAGAAGCTGGGAACTTATTGCGTTGCCAAGCCTTGGCGCAATGAGCGATCTGCGAGCCGTTCGGCTTCCAAGGTCCGTCGATGAATCTCTTCTCGCAAACTAGGTGGAATCTTCTCACGTCCCGGAACGAATGGAATTTTCGCAGCTTTACCCTCAAGTGCGGTAACGAGTTGGCGGGTCTGGTGCGATGCGGAGAAGACGCTACAGGCATTGTAATTTGGCACCAGAGAGGCGAGGCGGTTTCCCTGCCAACTTTGGAGCAGGTGCCGTAATAGCTCGACGATTTCAGGTACCGAATCGACATCCGCCAACGTCGATACCCCGACTTGACGCAGAATTTTATTTGCCTCATCCGCCGGCAACACACCAATAATCGGACGGCCCATTTTCAAATATCCAAACAATTTCGCCGGGGCAAACAATTCATAGCCCCTCATTGTCGGGTATCGGCCTAACGCTAAAAAGGCATGAGCTTCTCTAGATAACCGAGTAACTTGATCAAACCCAACGGATCCGCTCCTCGTTACCATTCGGTCAAGAGCTAGTGAAGTTGCCATCTCCGCGAGTTTATCGTTGTCCTCGCCGACAAAATGTAATTGCAAGCACTCCGCTAACTTAGGCGACTCTTCTTTGAGAACTCGAAGCGCTCGAAGCAAAGTATCGTAGCGGTAGTCCCCAAGCGTGCCGGTGTAAAGAATGCGACACTTATCGGTTATGGCCGGCGTCTGGTACGGTTCGATCTCACCGTCAAAACCGTTTGGGATAATGTGCACTCTGGAGACATCCAAAGCCTGCGGGTAGGCGCGCCAAAAACATTCCGCTTCGGTACCGTAACGAAATACCACTGCACGCGCATCCTTGAGTAACCCATACATGGAGCTATACGCTCGACGCTGCGCCCAACGGGGCTGGAGAGCTTCAAAGGCGTTAAAGGTAATGGTCCACGAGTCGCGAAAATCCAACACATAAGGAATGCCAGTTCGTTGTGAGGCGCGTCGCGCCGCGATGAACGACGAGACGGGACCGGCCGTAGCCCAGATCACGTCCGGTCGTTTGTTCGCGCAGACTTTCAACGTCGCTTTAACAGCGGGTCGTATCCATCCCTTCGCCAAATCCGGATGGTAACTCCAAGCTTCAGCTGTACGCACAAGTCTTCGTAAAATGGAACGGACCGACGTATGGTGCGCTACTTCAATCTGCGAGGCGATCTCAGGAGAAGCTTGTGAGAGTCGTTCCTTCAATCGTCGCCCTCTCAACGCCTGAAAAGCTTGCCAAGGATCAAGATTGCGAACTCGTATAACTTCGACTTCACTCGGAACTAGCCCGAGCAAAGTCGGGTCAAATCTCTCAAAGGATTCAGTGTCGAGCGTTACAACAGTAGGGTCCCAACCGAACAACGGTAGCTGACGAACGAAGCGGAGCGGCCTGTAAGCACCAGCATTTCCTTCCGGTGGAAAACCATAAGCGATCATGAGGACAGATTTCATAAAACTTTGGAAGGCCCGCGTCTTGTACTTTGCAAGCATTGTTAGGACAAGATTGATGGAACAATTCAATCACGGCGCAGCCGGTTTGTCCTAAACGAGTGCAGACGGTAGGGTTTACAAATGCGATATCCTCACGAACGCGGAGCTATCCCTACTTTTTGCACTTCGGAACTGGGTGCGCCCACTTCCAAAAGCAGCGCGCGTTGAATGGGGTTTTCACTTTGGCGCTCGGGAATAGCCGATAGCGTGACCTCATACACGCGTAGAAATTCTGACCCTCGATGCCGTGCGTTGTTTTGAGTCCAAAGTTTCCAAAGAGCGTTGGCACGAAGCCGACGTTCTGACTCATTTTTGGCGATGCGAACGGTGGATATCAACCCCAAAAATCGCGTCAACTCTAGGTCGTAGCCAAGCGATTCCCTTAACAGGGGGATCGTTTCTCTTCCTTGATTCACCACGACCATTTCTAACGTCTGCATTTCAGGGCCTGAAATCCCTTCGAACGTCGGGTAACGTGCCAAAGGCCAGGCATTGCCTACATCGCCAATACCCGCCAGTGCAATGCTAAGGACTAAAAAGGTGCCAACCACCGCAGTTGCTCCACAGCCGGATTGTCTTCGCTCTTCTACGTTCACTGGTTTCAGCATTGCTGCATCGGCAATATGACAAACGCGTGAGTCCGCAACGAGCCGGTAAATGCGGTTTGCGGCCGATGGTATTGGCCATATGTATAAAAACGGTACGAGCGGCCAGAGAACTGGAATACGAAGCGCCCAGACTCTATAGGCTGGAAATCCAGCCCAGTGATTCTTTCCGATGACTACGTGCATGTTCTGCATCAGAGCAGTGGAATCCAACCACCCTAATCCGGAATCGATGATCGTTTGCTTGTCGAGCGCGTTCACGTAAGTCACACCCCCGAAGATGTCGAATACCCTCAAAGATGCGATAGTCCGACGACACAGTTTACAGTTTCCGTCATAGAGGACGTACGCGGTATCTCGATATAACCAACCGCCAACGCGATGGAAGATGGCATACCAATCAAAGAACGCAATGTAACATCGTAGCAATGAGTTGAAAGAAATACGCATGAATAGGCCCGTCATTGTGTGGAAAACTAATCCACCCAATGGAGCCAACAAACGCAACTTTCGAGAGAAAATTAAGAAAACAAAAGAGATTTCAAAGAGTATAGTTGCCATAGCCCCGGCTTGGTACAGGATTGGATACCGATCGATTCTAAAGAAGGGGGTCCAACCGCCTAGCTCCGTCCATTTCTGATACATGATGAACTTCAGGTTTTCGCTCAGAGCCCAATCGACGCCGGCACTCCATAATTTCCAGAATCCGGCAAAAAAGTAGATCATGCCGAGTAAAAGCCAGACAAGCCGCAGTGGTAATGCATAGATCCGGGAGGGGCTCGGCGGATCCGTGACGCCGCGGTCGGCCCGTTTCCAGGCGGCGACAATGGCATCACAAGATAACGCGTCACCGCATCGGCACGCGGCTAAAATCGCGGCAAACCAAAGAAGGTGGTGATAGTGATTGACCTTGCCGTAGAATTGTGGAATGCCCAGCACGAAAAAACCGAGAATTACAACGAGTATCGCTGAAGTGCGGCTAAAAAGACCAATCATTCCAGTGAAGGAAGCAATGATAAGCAGCACCGAGGCAGTCGTTGCCCATGTCGGATTGATGGGAAGGTAGTCTATGAGCCACTGGACACCGATAGGCGCCACACGTAACTCTGCGGGAATTTGGCTGAACCAGACGACGGTAGGAATGTCGACCGAATTAAGAATAATGTAAAAAAGAACGACACGGAACACCGCCAAGTTTAGCGGGTGAGTGGCCGCAAAGAAAAACTCTTTCAGGATTCGGGTTGTGTGACGGTGCATCACAGCGGCCATTAAGGTCAATTGGGCTAAAATACACAGGAACAGAATTCGGGAGAAGAGCAGTCTTCCTAACGTGAGATAATGTTCCAGTGTCCCGTGTGGGCGGCTCATTCGATGATGGGCAATGGCCTGATTGAGGAAGCTTATGGAGTCTCCTTTGTATGCAGCCTCGATCACGGCATTGCCAAACAACGCGAACAATATCGATCCCAGCACCACGCATGACGCTGTGATGATGCAAATTGCCAGGCCAACTTTTTCCGATTTCTCCCAAAGTTGCATTTGCTTTTATGACTCGGCTGCTATCGGCGACGCTCGTCAATGCCGCCAGAGCTCATTATCAGGACGACAGATTCACGGCGTAACGGATCTCGAGACGTTCCAAGAAACAGGACCGATTTGCTTGCACAGGCTGTCCACAATGCGTGCGACTAGCCTGTCCCAATCCTGTTGGCGAGCAATGCTTCGACGAGCTTCAACCTGTTCAGCCGAAATGGCAGCGGGGGATAATGAGTCGCGTATGGCTTCCGACCATTCATCAACCGTGCAAGCCAATTTCACAACATGGGCAAATTCCTGCAGGGACCGTATGGGACTTCCAACCACAGGTCGACCGCTGGCTAGATACTCGTGCAGCTTCATGGGGTAGATAAACTTTGTATAGTCGTTCAATTTGTAGCACAGCATGCAGACATCGAGATGCTGGGTATAAGCCGGCAGGGCGGTAAGCGGCTTTGCGCCCAAGAAATAAACGTTCGGCAATTGCGACAGTTTCTCGATCAATGAAGCTTGACGATCGAAATTGCCTTGAGGGCCCACCATGATAAATGACCACTGCGGATGACGCTGCGCGAGATTGACGAGCAAGGACAGATCCAGTTGCTCCTTGATTCTTCCGACGTAGCCAATCCGAGGGTGCGGGATGATTGCAAGATCCTCGGGCACCGGATTTGGCGTCGCATAAGCGAGGTAATCAACGCCGTTGGGAACAAATAAGGTGTGAGGATTAAGCTTGCCTTTCTTTTCCAACAGAGCTGGTGAATGAATGAACACCTGATCAACCCTCTCGATCAACCGTCTCTCCTGATCAGTAGTGGGTTGCTCAACTTCCGAAAAAGTATACTCGTCATCAATATGGTAGCAACTGAGATCGTAGTTTATAAGGTCGAGTGCGGTTTCATATTGCGGACGCCAGAGATAAAGGATTATCTTGGTGCATCCCTTGTCGAGTAGGATTCGCCGGGCGCGACGCAGTCGTTCTTTCTCTGTCCATCGAGCCAGTAAACGGGGACGCCCTATTTCGGGGAGGTGTTTTACCGGATGGTAAATGGTGAAACTCGATCCGGTAAAAGGAGCACCATCAACGTTGCCATTTTGCGGCGAGAGATGCTGCCACCACTTTCGCCACCAGAGTGGCGGGTCGCACCAGACAACCTGAAAATACTGTGCAAGTCGTGTAAGTACATACTGGCGCAACTGCCAGGGACCGCCCCATTCATCGGGAACGAGAGCTAATACACCGACGTCCGGAAAATAGGGCAATGCATTATTGACTCTAACCTCATCTGAGTTCACGGGCTCTTTTCGAAGCTCGTGAGAAGCCTCAACGGCTTTCGACGGGGACGAGACAATTGTACAAGATGCGGAGGAAGTAGTTACGGGTGTGATTTTCAAAAATTTTAATAATCCAATAAAAAGTCGTCTTTTGAAATTTAACCCTAGCCTATATCCATCGAACTCGACTCCGAGATTCGTGGCGCGTGCAAAGCCGATTGATTCGAAGCAACGGCGGGGTGTAGCGAAAATTTAGAGTCTGGTTTTTGTAGTTCGGACCAAATCTCGAGTTGCGCCAGATTGAACAATTGGCCTGTCGCGTCTATTTTTCCTTGTCGATGAAGATCGAGATCCCTGCGAATAGTGTCGACGTTGTAAATGCCTCGCTCGCGCACCCCTCGACTACTTAACAAGTCTTGCATCGGCTCATATAGACCGTTGGCAAACCAGTTTTTTGCCGGCGCGGGGAAGCCAAACTTGTCGAGTCGTGTTCGCACCGATTCGGGAATGCGATGGCGCATTGCTTTTCGCATCACATACTTGTTCCAGGGCCCGTTCATTTTCCAGTTCGCCGGCAACTGAAAGGCGAGAGAAACCAAGCGGTGGTCCAAGTAGGGCATGCGCATTTCGACGGAGTGAGCCATCGAGTTACGATCTTCAATCCGAAGGTATAACGGGAGTGGGCTCTGTTCCACGGATCGCTTAAGGACTGTTTCGAGTGTGGGTTCACTGTACGCGCTGTTTTCCAGCTGAAGGTGTTTCGACAGTTCGGCGGTGAACCAAGGTTTTTTTTGCATGCGCCCGCGTCTCTTCCAGTGGCCTAATTGTCTAAGGGCGGGAATTCGACTTAGCTCAGCTCTCAATTGGGAGACCATGAACTGTCCGAAGAATGTCGATGGCTGGCCTCCATGAGCAAGGCAATATGCGCGAATTTCGCGCCACACTTCCCCGACCCCGCGCGAGCGAAGAAGGCTCGACCAATAGTTGGCAAAAAACACATGATAACCCGCGAGAAACTCATCTGGACCGCCACCGTTGAGGATGACTTTGACGCCCCGTTCCGACGCTAGCCGCGTCAGCTCAAAACTAATGACTGCGGCCAGCGAATGAACGGGTTCGTCCTGATACCAAATCACCCGTTCGAGCCGTTGCCAAAGATCGTGCGGGTCCGGCTGGAATTGAATGAGCTCAACGCCAGTTTGTTTGACCGTGTCGTTGACATAGATAGTTTCGTCAAACTCTTTAGGCTGATAGGTGAAGGCAAATATGGAACCCGGCGGGCTGTTGGGATTTAACCGTGCCCAGGCGCAGGTGATCGACGTGGAATCCAATCCACCGGAAAGAAACAGTCCAACCGGCACATCACTACGTAAACGGAGCCGCAAAGAATCTTCGAAAAGCTGGTAGAAAGCCTCGGACGGGTCCTTCATATCGGGGTCGGTGCAATGGGGCAGAGACCAATAGCTCCATTCTTGGAGCTGTCCGGCTAAATTTAACTCGAACGCAGAACCCGCTGGAATTTGCTCGATGCCGTCGTAAAATGTTTCCTGTTCTCCGGCGGGCCGATCCAAACGCCCTTCATAGAGGAATCTCGAAACGGTTTTCCAATTGGTTTTTCCCTGATAATACCCAGACGCCAGAATCCCCTTGATCTCGGAACTGAAAAAGATCTGGTCGCTGTCGCGATAACGGTATAAAGGCTTTTCACCGAACCGATCGCGGGAGCCGAAAATAATTTTTTTTCGAAGATCGTAGATAAGGAAGGCCCACATGCCATTGAGCTTAGCCAGACATTCACGGCCCCATTGCAAATATGCGTGGAGCAGGACCTCGGTGTCGCCGCTGGATTTGAACTGGTGACCGAGGGTTTGCAGTTCCCGACGTAGTTCGATGTAATTGTAAATTTCCCCATTAAAGACCAGAACGCATCGGCCGTCCGGACTAAACATCGGCTGATTCCCGGTTGGCGATAAATCGAGAATCGAGAGGCGGCGAAAGCCAAAGGCGACAGATTCGGATAGATATACACCGGCACCGTCGGGGCCCCGATGTTGGAGCGACGCCGACATTCGCTCGATAACCTGGGAGTCAACACCGGCTCCATTCAGAGCAATCATAGCAACGAAACCGCACATGTGTTTATTAATTACAAGAACGATCGGAACAATTAAGCTTTACGCTGTGAGTATTGCGAAATCGATGGACCTTTAAAACCTTGATCGTTGGGGCGGTCTAACAAGGTAAGCTCGATTGTGACGCATCACCTTCCCCGAATCATCCGATCCAGGCTAAGAACTTTTTCAGGGTGCTCATACGCAGTCCGAGGGGATGTCGGAGTGAACGGGTTGAGTCCATAAGCCGCACAAACAATTTCACCGATACCTCTTTTGTTCGTCGCCCAATATAGCCCCCCCAGTTTCGTTGGATTGCGGCCGGAAGCAGTTTATGGGAGGCCTCTGAAATTCTGTAACAATGTCTCACTCCTCCAGCGAGCTTCAAATTTTGTATCGCTTCCACCCCGCGTTGAGTATAAAACTTTCCCCCTGAAACATGCAGGTAATCGTGGTTTTGATGAACTGCTCTCACTACGGCGGTTGCATCCACCACGGCGGCCTTGAGGTTGCGGGCCTGCCAGATTAACCACTGATCAAACCACGCTCTGCCGAGGACAAATGCCGGAAGGGGGCGGTACAGCTCGCGAGGAAACACGAAGTAGTCTACGGACTCTGGACCTCGCGGTTCTCCGCTTTGCCGGAGTAGGTCATCAATGTCCTGTTCCGATGTAAACGTATTAGAGGCCAAAACCTCGGCAACATCCAAATTCCAACACTCGCCGACCATCAGGAAGCGTCGATTCCACTCGCTCACTCGTTTGACGGCCGGCAGAAAGTCTCTTTTTAATATGATGTCACAGTTGACGTAACAGAGCAGGTCATGCTTGGCGCGTTGTTTACCCTTCTCAAACACATCGCTCAGAAGGGGAGTGCCGCATTCATTGCGCGCAACCTCTGAAACATGGAGTAGGCCAAATTCTTTCGCGACTTCAGCTGTTCCTTCTTCATCGCCAAAGAGGATAATCTCGCATTCTGGGCGTAATCGCGCCCAACTGCCGATCGCGTTTCGCTGGATTAGCTTAATATGTCCGCAAAACGGCTTGGGAAAGGCAAGTAAAGTCAACATTTTTAATCCTAAGGAATTCTACCAAAGATTTATTCATTACACGTTGGAGTATTGGTCCCGGCGGATAACCTGGTAGCCTTTAATCAGCTCGTCGATGCCTTGATCCAGCCCGACCGATGGCTTGAAACCGGTGGCTTCAATGCGGTCGTTGCTGACGATATAATTGCGCTTGTCCGGGTCCTCGCCGATCTCCGCCGCGGCGAAATAGAAATCCGCAATATGTTTGCGGATGACTTCGCACAGTTCCCATTTGCTCAGGTTGGCGTCGCTGAGACCGACATTATACGCCCGACCTTTCATTTTGTCGTAGTTATTGATCGTGTGGATGAAAGCGCGCGCGCCGTCGCGAACGTGAAGGTAGTTTCTTTTGAAGTGAGGCTCGAACAGAACTATGCAGCGATCCGCCACGGCGCGATAAGTAAAATCATTGACCAATAAATCCAAGCGCATTCTCGGGCTAACGCCAAACAGCGTGGCGAACCTAAAGGTGACGCAGTTGCCTTTGTCCAACAGCAGCGACTCGATCTCCACCTTAAGGCGGCCGTACAAGGAAACCGGACGCAGGGGCGTCTCTTCGGTACAATAAATGTCGGGCTGGCCGACTCCGTAACCGCTATTGGTGGAGGGGAAGATAATGAGTTGCTGAACGCTCATCAGTTCGGCGATGGTTTTTACGGCAGCGAAATTTACCGCGGTGGCGGTTGCCGGATCACGCGTGCAAAGCGGCGCGCCGGTGAGGCAGGCTAACGGCAGGATGACATCTGCCTTGGCAACCAGCTTGGACAGAAGTTTAGTGTCTCGGACGTCGCCATAGACGATTTTAAGCTGGGGGTCATAACAACAATCCAAAAGGGAAGTCTGGTGATAGAGAAAATTGTCCAAGACCGTGATTTTATGTCCAGCCGCCAAAAGTGATGGCACCAGTACAGATCCAAGATAGCCCGCGCCGCCAGTTACTAGAATGTCCAAAGATGCATCTCCTTTTTTAGGTTTCGGGTGTCGCGTTTCAGGTCAACCGCGAACGGTCTCTTGGTGTGTCTCGCTTATATCGAGCCTTCAGGTTTTCGTGTGAAGCCGGGCTGGAAGATTGCACCGCCGAGGCGCCGAGAGCGCAGAGTAAAGAGTCTTGATATAAGATGCTCCGAACTCTGTGAACTCTGTGCCTCTGTGGTGAAATAACGATTGCTGCTTTGGTTGCGGCTCTGCCGCACTGGGCGTCTGTGATGAATGTTTCTTCACAGGAAACCCTGAATAGCCCTTATATCAACTCGCGGGTAAGTTCGCGGAAGCATTCAACCGGTTGGGTTACCCGGATTCTTTCCGCCGCGGAGTAGTCCTCTTCCCGATCGAAGAAGATGATTTGGCTGCCGGAGAACTCGAACTTGAATGGCACATGGATCAGTTTGTTCAGCGCTTCTCGAACCATGGTCTGCCGGCACGGCGGCACAAAAAGCAAGATAAACCCGCCGCCGCCGGCGCCAAGAAGTTTTCCACCCAGGGCGCCCGCCGACAAAGCCTGCTCGTAAATATCGTCGACATGAGAGTTCGATACGTTAGCACTGAGACTTCGCTTGGCTTGCCAGGCCTCGTGCAACAATTCACCAAAATTGTTGATATCCTGGCCGCTATTGAGCACCGCAATACTCTCCTCCACTAGATCTTTCATGATGCGCAGCTGCCGTTTTCGTTCCTCGATGCCATTCACATAAGTCTCGGCAATATTTGCAGCGGTGCGTTTAATGCCCGTATAGAAGAGCATGAGATGAGAATTCAGTTCGCTCATTCGCTCGGCAGGGATAGTCACGGGTCTGACGGAAATCTCACCATTGGGAAGAAAATTGATGTGATTGAGACCGCCGTAGGCGGCCAACACCTGGTCTTGGGACCCCACGGTTTCTTTGAGAATCTCCTGCTCAATATGCACGCTTTCGGTCGCTAATTGCCGTTTGCTCGCTATCTGGCCTTTGAGGGCGTAGAGAGCGTGCAATAGACCTACGGTGAATGCCGAGCTCGAGCCCATGCCACTGCGAGCGGGTATATCCCCGTCGTGATGAATCTCTACACCGCGATCGTAATTCAAGTAACGCAACGTTTCGCGAACCGCGGGGTGCGCTATCTCGTCGATGGTTTGGCAGTACTCCATCTTGGAGTAGATGACGCAGAATCTATGCTCGAAGAACGGAGGCAAATAGCGGCAGGTAATATAGCAGTACTTATCGATCGTGGTGCCTAAAATGGATCCCCCATGCTTGAGGTACCACGCCGGGTAATCGGTCCCGCCGCCAAAGAATGAGATGCGAAACGGGGTTCTGCTGATAATCATCTTGATCTCCTAATCTGCACGTCGCATTGGTCTGTTTTCTTGAGAGGTTCTTTAGGCTTCCGTGTGAATCACCGCGGAGGCGCGTCCTTCGACTGAGGCTCAGGATGCGCGGCTTTCTTCCGTTCATGGTGAGCTTGTCGAACCATGTGCCTCTGTGGTGAATACGCCTTCACAGGAAACCCAGAACAGCCTCTTGAGAAAACAAACTGTGCTCGACCAACTCGCAAATGGTATGTTCTATCGCCAGATGCGCCTCTTGAATAAATTGGGTGTTTGCGCTTGGCACCGATATGGCGATATGCGCCGTCCGTGATAAGGAGCCGCCGTTACCCGTTAAACCAATCGTCCGGATATTTTTAGCTTTCGCCGCTTCCACGGCGCGGATCACGTTGGGCGAATTGCCGCTGGTGCTGATGGCGACCAGAACATCGCCAGGCTTACCCAGGCCCTCTATCTGCCGCTCGAAGACGCCGTCAAAGCCGCAATCATTGGTAAATGCGGTGAGGAAGGAAGTGTCCGTAGTCAACGCGATCGCCGGCAGGGCAGGGCGGTCGAAGTCCTTCGAGAGCCGGCTGACAAATTCGGCCGCCATATGCTGGCAGTCGGCCGCGCTGCCGCCATTGCCGCATAAAAGCACCTTGCCGCCCGAGCGAAAGGTATCGGCGATCAGATCCGCCGCCGCGAGAATCGCTTCGATACAGTTCTCCGCGACCTGACGTTTTACCTCGGCGCTTTCAAGCAAGCGGGCGCGCGCACTCTGTAGTTGATTATGGCCTCTGAGCATTTTGTCGTCGTCCTGAATCTGCACTGAGGAGAAGCTCGATAATTCGGGCAGCTTGGTAAACGCCATTGACCGTATAATCGGGTGTGACGCGTCCCTCAGCGGCAACGCGGCTACCGTAACCCGTGCGTACTAAAAAGGTTGCCGCGCCGATTTGTTGTCCTAGTTCGACGTCGCAGGCGTCATCGCCCACGACAAAGGCTTCTCGCGGGTCAAAGTTCAGCTCTTTTACGGCGAGATCCACCAAGCCTGGCCGTGGTTTGCGGCAGGCGCAGTTATCATCCGGCAAATGGGGACAAGAATAGATGCCGTCCAGAACGATGCCTTCGGCTTCGAGAAGTTCACCGAGCCGTCGGTGAATTTGCTCGAGCCTGGTCTCGTTAAAGTAATTTCGGCCAATGCCGGACTGGTTGGTAACCAGCGCCAGGCCAAGACCCAATTTCTGCAAATTACGGAGAGCGGCGGCCGCTCCCGGAATCAGCTCCACTTGTTGGGGATCGGAGAGGTAAGGGCGCTGGGAAATGATAGTACCATCACGATCCAGCACCACAAAGCGTCGTTTCATAGGAACCACTCTAGGCAAAAAATTCATCGGCAAAAGCGAATGATTCAGGTGTGCCGATGTCTAGAAAGCGGCCTTGGGCCTGATAGCCGTAGAATCCATGGCCGATCCACGCTGGAAACATCTCGCGCTCCAGGGAGACAGCACCCCTCGCGGGAATCGTTGATAGCAATCGGCGATCAAGCAGATATATTCCAGCATTGATCCAAGCCGACCCAGCGGCGCCATTTTTTTCGTCAAACCGTAGCACCTGGCCGTCGGCGTCGACCTGCACCCGGCCAAAGCGTTTTGCATCGGAGACCTGCGCCAGCATCAAGCTCGCTTGTGCACTTTTTGCCCAATGCCAGCGCCAAAATGGTTGAAGATCCGCATCGAAATATGAGTCGCCATTCATAACCAGCACAAAATCAGAGTCCAGAAGAGGAATTGCCAATCGCAGAGCACCACCCGTACCTAACGGGGAAGATTCTTGCGAATAACGAAGCCGCAAGTTTCCATAGAAATCGCCGAATACCACTCGCACTTGCTTCCCTAAGTGGCCCGTACTTAAAACCACCGATTCAATTCCAGCAGCCGCTAGTTTATCTAATAGATAGGCTAGAAAGGGCCGTCCATGAACTTCAGCTATTGGCTTTGGCCGATCAGGGACGGCCGTCCGGAGCCTAGTACCCAAGCCGCCAGCCAGGATCACTGCCGTCAACCGTTGGAAGCTAGAAGCTTTTTCTGTGAGTTTATCCAACCGATGCCTCGCCGAGGTTTTTCTGCTGTTCCTTGTACCAGGCCATGGTCTTCGCGATTCCCTCGGGAAATCGATGGGTAGCTTGGAAGCCGAATAATTCCTTGGCGCGCGTTACATCCAGACAGCGGCGCGGTTGCCCGTTCGGTTTACTGGTGTCCCATGTGACTTTGCCAGTGAAGCCCACTTCTGATGCGATTATCTGTGCCAGATCTCGAACGGTGACTTCTTCACCTGAGCCGAGGTTGACGGGCTCGCCTCCGTTGTAACCTTCCGCTGCCTTAATTATGCCTTCCGCCGCATCCTCGACGTAAAGGAACTCGCGCGTCGGCGAACCATCTCCCCAGAGAACAATCTCAGCGCGCCCGTTCTGTTTCGCTTCAATGCATTTGCGGATCATCGCAGGGATGACATGGGAAGTCTCCAAATCGAAATTGTCGCGCGGTCCGTAGAGATTCACGGGAAGCAGATAAATCGCATTGAACCCATACTGCTCTCGGTAAGCTTGTGCCTGCACCAGCATCATTTTCTTTGCCAAGCCGTAAGGCGCGTTGGTCTCTTCCGGGTAACCGTTCCACAGGTCCTGTTCCCTAAAAGGAATGGGCGTGAACTTTGGATACGCGCATATCGTGCCGACGGCAACGAACTTGTCCAACCCAAACTGCCGCGCATATTCGATTAGCTGAATTCCCATGATGGCATTGTCATAGAAAAACCGTCCGGGATTTGACCGGTTCGCGCCGATACCGCCGACGACGGCTGCCAAATGAATGACGATCTGCGGTCGCGCTTCCTTGAACAACCGGATGATGGCGTCGCGATCCCGCAAGTCATAATCCTTCGAGCGAGGCACTACCGGGTCCTGGCAGCCACGCTCCCGCAGCGCATCCACAATGAATGAGCCTAAGAAGCCTGCTCCGCCGGTTACGACGACCCGCTTATCTTGCCACTGCATAATTTTTTAATTCCTCGAGTCCTTGAGCTCCCACCGAGGCAACATCAGCGTCCACCATAAGCCGCACTAGATCCTTGAATGTTGTCCGGGCCTGCCAACCCAGACTGTTCTTGGCTTTGCTTGCATCGCCAACAAGCAAGTCGACTTCAGCTGGACGGTAATATTTGGCATCAGTTTCCACATAGTTTCTCCAATTGAGACCGGCATACGAAAACGCTTCGTCTAAAAACTCCCTTACTGAATGGGTTTGCCCCGTGGCAATGACATAGTCGTCTGGTTGCTGTTGCTGCAGCATAAGCCACATCGCTTCCACGTACTCCTTCGCATAGCCCCAGTCACGCTTAGCTTCGAGATTGCCTAGAAAGAGCTTGTCCTGTAAGCCTGCTTTAATACAAGCGACTGCTCGGCTAATTTTGCGCGTCACGAAGGTCTCTCCTCTGCGCGGCGACTCATGATTGAAAAGTATGCCATTGCAGGCGAACATACCGTAACTTTCCCGGTAGTTGACTGTAAGCCAGTAAGCGTAGACTTTAGCTGCCCCGTAGGGACTGCGCGGGTAGAATGGCGTTGTCTCATCCTGAGGAATTGCCTGTACCCGCCCATACATTTCCGAACTGCTCGCCTGATAAAATTTTGCCTTTAACCCAGTTTCGCGGATAGCCTCTAGAATTCGAATTGTTCCCAGCCCGGTTACGTCACCTGTATACTCGGGTATGTCAAAGCTCACCCGGACATGACTTTGCGCCGCAAGGTGATAGATTTCATGCGGTTGGATTCGGTAGAGAAGTTTTACAAGATTGGTTGAATCGGCGACGTCACCATAGTGCAAGAATAGCCGAACCCCGTTAATGTGAGGATCTTGATAAAGGTGGTCAATGCGCCCGGTATTAAAACTAGAGGATCGGCGGATGATACCATGAACCTCGTAGCCCTTGGCCAGCAATAATTCTGATAAATAAGAGCCGTCCTGTCCGGTGATTCCAGTGATGAGGGCTTTTTTCATAGTAAAAATCCGTTTTTTGACCGATTCAAACATGCAACTAGACTGTCGCATACGCAACAGACATCTTCCTGAGTTAATCCTGCCCAGGTAGGCAGGTTGATTCCTCGCCGCGCGATTCGTTCTGCAACTGGAAAGGTCTCGCCCGGACAAGAATCACAATAGGGCGGTAAGCTATGCAAGGGATAGACAACCGGACGAGCCTCGATGCCACACTCCTCTAAACGCGTCAAAACTTCATCACGGGTCACCGGCCATTGGTCGGCCAATAAGACCGAAAACATCCACCATACATGTTTGGCCGGCGTCTGCTCACGTTGCCATTCTAGACCGGGTACGTCCTGAAGATACTTGGCATACCATTCTCTGACTTCACGGCGGCGCCGCAGTTGCCACTCAACTTTTTCCAACTGCGCCACGCCGATAGCGGCAGCGACATTTGTCATGCGGTAGTTGTAGCCGATGACGGGGTGCCAGTAGCGCCGATTCGGATCCATGCCATGATTTTTGAGAAGGCGCATTTTGGCCGCCATGTGATCGTCATTGGTGACGACCATTCCCCCTTCTCCAGTAGAGATGATCTTGTTGCCATAAAAACTAAAGGTCGCGATATCGCCTAAAGAACCAACTCTTCGTCCGTCGTACTCAGCGCCATGAGCCTGTGCGGCGTCCTCCAGCACAAAGAGACCATGCCGGCGGGCGATGGCCAGGACCGGATCCATGTCCACCGGGTGACCGAAGAGATGAACGACAATAATTCCTTTGGTCCGCGGGGTAATCTTTGCTTCGATCAGCGCCGGATCGATGTTCCAAGTGTTGGGCTCAGAGTCTACGAATATCGGCCGCGCGCCGCAGTATGTCACGGCATTGGCCGTGGCGATAAAGGTCAACGTGGGAACGATGACCTCGTCACCGGCGCCAACACCAAGAGCCATCAGCCCAAGATGGAGAGCGGTGGTTCCGTTAGAGCAGGAGACGGCGTGTCTCACGCCGCAAAATTTGGCGAAACCATCCTCGAATTTTGCAATGTACTTGCCGCTGGAGGAAATCCAGGTCGACTCGAGACAGTCGGTCACATAGGCCTTTTCGTTTCCATCCAACACCGGCGCCGCTACCGGCATGAGTTGTTTTGCCATTATAGGCTCGCCTCCATTTTCACCTCGGGTGTGCGCATCCAGTCCCACTTCAGTAACCACTGATCTTCTTCGGTAAGGGGAAAACCCGCGGCGCGGCGGTACACTGCGCGATAGGCTCGGGCCGTGCGCTCCCAGTCGAAATCTTTGATGCGTCGAGTGCCTTTTATTTCCAACTCCCGACGCAGTGTATTGTTCGTCGCGACTTTGGCTACGGCGTTTGCGATGGCTTCAACGGAATGCGGATCGAACAGCAATGCAGAATCTTTCACTTGCTCCGGCAGCGCCGATGCATTGGAACAGATGACTGGCACCCCCTCCAACCACGCCTCATAAATCGGTAAGCTGCTGGCCTCGAAAAGAGTCGGCATGACGAGAAACTGAGACAGCCGGTAAATGGCGCTCAGCTCGTCGTCAGAGACAAATCCCAGAAACTTCACTTGCGAGGAGAGTTTGAGCTCGTCGACACGGCTTTGAATCTGTGGCCAAAAGGTATCGTAACGGGAGCCGGTGCAAACGAGCTGAATCATCAAGTTGCGGGTATCGCGTAATTGGGCAAGGGCTTCCAGTAGACGTAGGTGATTTTTATGCGGCCATGTCACGGCCGGATATAGACCAAAGGGTTGCTCCAATTGATATTTGCGTTTCACGGCGGCGATAAACTCCGCCGGCGGTTTGCGACCTGCTGGCGCTGGCGGTCCTTCTGGAATGACCTGTATTTTGTCCGCGTCGATCCCATAGTGGCGGATGATATCGTTTTTTATCCACTGCGTATTCGCAATCACGGTGTGAGCGAGGCGGCAACCGGCCGGATAAACTGTCTCGCGCCAAGCGATGGTGGACGGGGTGAAGAATTGCGGGTAATGCAGATGCTGCAAATCATGCGGATTATAAATCGTCGGCAGTGCACACAAGACGAAGTTTTGAGTCGGGATATGAACGACATCGCAGCCAAGGCTCTCATAAAATCCATCCGAGAGAGGTACCTCAGGCCATTGCATGGGTGAATTGACTAACTTCTGAGCATAGTACCGGGCCGTAGGGAGCAGCGACCGCAAGGCACGTTTGCATAATGCCGGGATATTTAGATGGCCATTTTTAGACCCGCTGCCGCCGTGGTTCGAGAAAAGAGATTTGAGGACAAAGCGATGATTCGGACCGCTATAAGTCTTGATCCAGTCCATTTGTTGCTGTGATCCAACAATGACGGTGTAAGTTTCAGAGCCATCCGGTAATTGTCCCAGCGCGCGCACTAGGCTCGCGATAAACTGGGATACCCCGCCACTCGTACCAGGCATTATCTGGGCATCGATGCCGATCTTTAATTGAGTAGACATGCGAGGTCGCTTCTGATGGATCTTTCAACTCCAAGAGCGGCACTCAAGTGAATTGAATTGCTATCGTAGAGTTGGCTAATAGCTAGACAAGGGCGTCAGAATTAGATTTGGATGAGTATCTGGAATGTAACCCTAGAGTTCGAAAGAAGGGATCGTCAGGTGTGCAACTTACATTGAGTCCAAGAGAGTGTTGTCGTGTCAACTAATTCCATCTCAGCCATGGATGCGCCAAAATGTAAAAAATAACTGTTGAGAAACGCTATAGTCGCACATGTAACTCCCGTGTCGTGACTGAAGACGCCGAGAGATCTTGCCAGCCGTCGCTTTATCCGGGTTGTCAGGCGCCAATCTACCACATCGTTCACCAAAAAAGGGAAGTGGAGAACTTTATAGAAAACCCATAGCTGGTTGAATCGGCCGTCGATCCAGTGGACGGCATTCGCTTTTAATAACTCGTAGGACAAGGGGCGCATTTCGTAATGCCAAAACGGAGCACCTTTATCCTCATATTCATAGTACGCTTTGAGTAACAATTCCCGATGATGCTGCGGCGAAAGTACCATCACGCCAGTTTGAACCACGTCGTCGTGGTCGAAGGGCGGGAGTCCGAAATTAGTGTGATAGTTTTTGGGTGTATCCGGGATGAGCGGCCATCCGAGGCTCGACCAATATTGATATGCCCTTCCTACTGCTTCCATGCCATATTCCCGCGATGGCCCTGCGAAAGCATCGACTGCGCCAACTTTATCAAACGGCACACCCTCCACGATAGAGGGAGCACTCGCGGTGTTGATTAGAATATCAGCGTCGATCCACACGACTCTTTCGTAGTCGCTCGCGAAAGGTTGATCTAGTACTAAGCACTTTTGCCACGCTGGCGACCTTTTCATTGCTCGGTCCGATTGGTCTAGTGGGCGATCGATACACAAGAGGTCATACCCATGGATCTCTGCATACCTCCGCCAATTGGCTTCTGCAGATTTTTTCCATGTTTTTAAATATTTATCTCCTACAACAAGGGTAACAATCACTTTGGAATTGTTCATGAAAAGACTCCAGCCTGAGCCCCAGAAGATCCCGCACTATTTTTCGCATAAAAAGTACATACGTGGTGAGTCGGAAGCATAGGTTTTTATATCGCGAAAGTGCCGCTTCAGCGCCGCGCGGAAATTATCCTGAGTGTACCACGAGTATCTTCGTGACCAGGTTCTCTGTAGGTCCGGATCTTCTTCAGGGACAAATTCCACTAGCAGCCAACGTTTTGAGAAAGCCGCAAGTCCTTCGCTAATCTGGTCAAACTTCAGATGCCGGCCAAATACAAGATGGTGAACCAGAGCAGACGCTAGAACCAAGTCGCAGGTGAGTCGTGCCGTTGCGGGAGAACTCTCCTGGTTACAGATCCCATAACCGGGTGAAGGTGAACAGAAGTCCATGACCAGAGGCAGAATGGAGCGATTCTCCCTCTTCGCTTCGGAGTACAGCTGGCTGATACATACCTCATCCGAATCCAAAGCGACAACTTTGCTTCCCAATACCGCGGCCAGATTTGTATACCATCCTCGATTGGAACCGATATCCAATATCGACGACGGACACAATTCAGAAAGTACCTGATAGACGGTATTGTGCTTTTGCTTCCATGCTTCTGAAGGCGTAAAGGGAGGGTAGTCCGTATAATACCCTGACCATGGAGTTTGCCTAGACGGCAACGTGATCGCCGCGAGGTCGGGCCTGACCTCTCGGATTAGGTCTAGCTCTTTTGCATTTTGCGGAGTAGACGTGAAGAATTCGTACATGGCTTTTACCAGAGGTCGAAGCGCACTCGGAATTTGTTTTTTTGCAGCTGACACTGACCTTCCCGCAGCTTCACTCAGCGCACTCACCGCGGCACCAATGTCCGATTGGGACGACCCATTGCGGTTCAGAGCATCAAATTCCGGCTGGAGAATACCTCGGGGGGCGCGTAGCAACCATCGCGCTACACGTTCATTTCCATTAGCCATAAGTCTCAAAGGGCGTATAACAAAGCGGCAAAACTCGTCGTACGCGCGCCATTCTCGATTTTCACCGTTAGGTACGATGGAGCTAAAATCCACATAGACAGGTCGCGGGCCATCAAACAGGACGTTCCATGGATGCGCATCTTGAAGTGTGAGACCATGCCGTCTAAGCTCGATCTCCAAATCGACTGTAAGCAACGCCGCATCCTTGAACATTTCGAAACACCACTCATAACAGTAGGAAGCGAACGGCACCCTACCGTGTTTCAGGACGAGTCCGTAACCCTCGAGTTTTAGATTTGTTATTTCAGTTTCAACAAGGAGTCCTTTGTCAGTGAGACTCTCAATTATACCATTTTCGAATAATTGCTTGACGAAATCCACGTGTTGACAGCTAATGCCACGATACAGTTGCTCTCGCCACCAAAAGAGTCTTCCTCTTCTGTCGCCGAAGGACAAAGGATGAAAATTTACCTCCGCCAGTGGAATCCGATCTGCAATAATCCCCATATTTGTATACCTTAGCTCCTACCTATCGACCATCTGTAGTTCAGCACGCAAAGCACCCCGCCACGCGAAGGAAGTTTGCCGACGCCATAGCCGTCATCGGCCTCGACATCAAAGGACGTTGCATTTTGCACATAATCAGCCGTAGCCCCGCCCTTGAGCACTGCGAGATTCACAAAGCATCGTCCCGGAGTTAAATTGATGGGGGCTGTTACGCAGGTAACGCTTCCTCCTGCCGGCAGAACATCAGGAATGCCTCCAAATGCATCGCTATTTAAAGCAAAAATTCCGCTTCTCATCGTGTCGTATATCCCAACCAAAAATCTGGCATGCTTAATAGGCTTGTCACTTCGGTATTCAATAGTTACCCTCAGACGACTCGTCGAGCAAATGACCTTTTCAGGACCCGCACTTTCGACAAGTACGGATAGCAACCGCACGCTACCGTCGCCTGTGCGATCTTGTCGCTCCTCCAACGGAATGATCTCATTCGTGTTGATAGATTGAAGGTATTGATGGACAATTTCATGCGCAGGCGCTTGATGACGCAGTCTCCCAGACTCAATGAGGACCGCCTCCGTACAAAGTGACAGGACGGCGGTAGTGTTGTGACTCACAAACAATACCGTGCGCCCTTTGCGGGCCACATCCTCCATTTTCCCGAGACATTTTTTTTGGAAAGCGGCGTCACCGACAGCCAAGACCTCATCCACCAGTAGGATTTCCGTTTCAATATGAGCCGCTACGGCAAATGCCAGGCGCGTGTACATCCCACTGCTGTAGTGCTTGACCGGCGTATCGAGGAATTTCTCTACTTCTGCAAACGCCACAATCTCATCGTACTTGCGGTCAATTTCGGACTTTCTCATGCCAAGCGTGGCGCCGCTGAAGTAGATGTTCTCGCGACCCGAGAGTTCTGAATGAAATCCCGTGCCTACCTCCAGCAACGAACCCACCCGGCCGTGAATCTCTGCGCGTCCTGTGGTTGGCTCCATGATGCGCGATAGGATCTTCAGTAGCGTGCTCTTGCCGGCGCCGTTGCGGCCCACGACTCCGACGACCTCACCTTGTTTGACGTCGAAGGAAACGTCTTTGAGGGCCCAGAAAAAATCGCTTGGCGCTAAGCGCTGAGCGCTAGGCGCTGAGCGTTGAGGACTGACGACGGAAGAGGGAGGACCGATGACCGTCGACTGAGGACCGGAGACCGCTGACTGATGGCCGTTCAGACCGAACACCGACTTCACGCTGTGCATGATCTGGTCACGAAGGGTGTCGTGCCGGTTTTGGGTTGCACGAATCTTATATTGTTTCGAGAGGTTTTCGACGCGAATGGCGATGTTACTCATAGGGGTATGCTAGGCGCAAAGCGCATGGAGCTAAGCGTTGATGGATGAAAATTTCAGGACAAGAAGCTAAGCGCGGAGGCTCCGCTGGAAATTTGTGATCTTACGACATAGGTGATCTAGGACTTCGAGTAGCCGTGTTGCTTGCTCCGCTTCCATTAAACCTTGCCTTTCTAAAACCAGAACTACGTTGGCGTTTTCGAATGTCGAACGACGGGCAATGTTGAGGAAATTGGAGAATTCACGTTTTGAAGTGCTACCAGAACCTTCGGCAATATTATTGGACATAGAAAGTCCCGACCCACGTAACTGCTCCGCGAATCGGTACAACCTTTTCGCCTCTAACTTGTCGGCGATCTCAAACAAAGTTGCCGCTATTTCAATAGAATCCCTCCATATATCGAGATCCATGAAACGGAATTTTGGCCGACTTGGCTCCATACTATTTTCACGAGCGTACGGTCGCCCTGCGCTATGCTCTGTGCGCTTGGCCCTTCGCTTTCTTCTGTTTACGCTTTGCGCCTAGCTCTCTGCGCTCCGCCCCTACACCACATCCGCAAACGTTCTTTCCATTTTCTTGAAGTAGACAATACCACCGAAGAGTAACACTAAGACTACGGACGTGCTGACGGCGATCACGGCGAAGTCGGGGCTCTGTTTACCCAAGAGCGCCCAGCGAAAACCTTCGATCACGCCGGCCATCGGGTTGAGACTATAGAGCAAGCGCCATTTTTCCGGAACCAAGCTGACTGGGTATGCGACCGGTGAGGCATACATCCAGAATTGAACGATGAAGGGGAGCGTATGTCCCACGTCATGAAATTTCACATTGAGGGGTGCGAGCCAAAGGCTTACTGCCAGCGCAGTGAAGAGAGCAAGAGTCAGAAATAAAGGCAGAGCCAAGACACCCCAGGTCGGTGTAATGCCGTACCAAAGCATCATTCCGAGCAGAATTACCAAGGAAATCAGAAAGTCCACGGCCGGGGCAGTTACACCAGCTAGAGGAATGATCAACCGGGGGAAATAAACTTTGGTAATTAAGTTGGCGTTACCCACCAAACTGGTACCGCTGCGACTGAGGGCCTGAGAAAAGTAGGTCCACGGTAATAGAGCCGTGTAAGCAAAGATAGGATAGGGAAGGCCATCGGAGGGAATCTGGGCAAAGTTGCCGAAGACTACCGTGAAGATAAGCATTGTCATCAGTGGCTGGAAAATGGCCCAGGCAGCCCCTATGGCGGTCTGTTTGTAGCGTACCTTCACCTCTCGCCAGACCAGGAAGTAGAGCAGTTCCCGGTACTGCCACACGGACCGCAGGTCAAGATGGAACAGGCTCTTGCTGGGCTGGATCACTATAACCGGCGCGGTCGAAATATTTGCCGATGTCAATTCCACTGATGGTTTCTCCGATTCTCCACTAATTGATGTGAACTGGAATCTTGCCTTTAAAGTGTCGGGTCTTCAGGCTTTCCTATGAAACAGGGCTCGTAGGTTACACCACCGAGGCGTAGTTCGACTAAGCTCACCACGAGCTCCGGGCGCAGAGAAAATCAGTTTAAATCGCGAGCGGGGTTTGAACCCCACTCGCGACCAAAGGGGATGCTCGCCCCCTTTGGAAACCCCATAATTTTGTGCCCGCCTCAAGAGGCGGGGTTTACTTAGAATCAAATAAAAATAGCATCTTGAAGAAACCCTCTGCGAACTCTGGGTCTCTGCGGTGAATACTCCTCATTCGAAAATTTTACCGTGCGTTGCGCGAGTCACGGTTTTTCCGATATGAGCAATTTCATTCCGAGCCAGCCTACGGAACGTCGAAAACAATCCGCGCCAGATCGCCGCTCGAGAAGAAGTTCTGCGTCCCGCTTCCGGTGGAGTTGACTTGTACCCTAAGCTCACCTGAGGGACTCACATAGTCGCCGAGGCTGCCGGTTGGCGACAGGTTGGCTATCTCAATCTCAGTGTTGCTCACCTTGCGCGAGTCGAGCTGTACCCAAGTGCTGGTTGTCCAGCGCCAGATCGCGATGGTCTGGGTATTGTTACGCGAGATCTTACCCTTGTAAGTTATCTTCAAATTGGTGAGACCATTCGAGACTCCAGTGAAAGCGGCGTACCAAGAGGTAGTTCGAGTCCCAGAGGTGGTCGAGTTGACCTCATAGTAGTTGTTGTCGTCCGCATTTAGACTTGCGAAACTGCCGCTGCGGAGGGAGCCCGCTTGGATGGTCGTCGCGCTCGGGTAAACAGTCACCGGCACGTAAGTCCAGGTGTAGCTAGCGGGGGTGGGGTCAATGTTGCCCGCAATGTCGATGGCGCGTACCTCAAAGTTGTGAACGCCGATGCTCAGATTGTTGTAGGTCTGTGGGCTGGCACATACCGTAAAGGGACTTCCATCCAGCCGGCACTGAAAGCTGCCGCTCTCGGTGGAGGTGAAAGTAAAGCTCGCATTGCCGTTGTTACTCGGGTTGGGCGGATTCGCGGTGATGCTCGTGTCCGGCGCAAGGACGTCAACGATCCAGGCATAACTCGCCGGGGTCGGATCGACATTGCCTGCCCCATCCACCGCCCTGACCTCAAAGGTGTGGCTACCGTTGCTTAAGTTCGCGTAGTTTTGCGGGCTCGCGCAGGAGACGAATCCTCCTGCGTCTAACTGACATTGAAAACTTCCAGGTTCATTAGACGTTAGGCTGAAGCTGGCGCTGCTGCTGTTGCTGGGATTTGGCGGAGTGGCGGTAATGTTTGTGTCGGGCGCAATGGTGTCCGCATCGATGGTGAAAGTCAGAGTGTTGGAAATGCCACCACCTGGCGCAGGATTGACCACCGTCACCTGAGCTGTTCCAGCTGCTGCGATGTCGGTGTTAGGAATCGTTGCGGTTACCTGTGTGGCGCTGACAAAGGTGGTGCTTCGCGCGGATGCGTTCCACTGCACCACCGAGCCTGATACAAAGTCGTTGCCGTTTACAGTGAGTGTAAAGCCAGCGCCGCCCGCGGTCGCGTTGCTCGGCACCAAACTGGTAAGCACAGGCACGGGATTAGGCGCCTCGTTGTCTACGATAGTCAACGTCGCCGTGCTCGGGCTTCCCAAGGTGGCCCCGCCCGTGGGACTGCTGAGAGCTAAATTGACCGTCTCGTTTCCCTCGAAGGTGGTATCATCGAGGATCGGAACGTTGACGGTCTTATTGGCGGTATCGCCGTTGGCAAAGCTGACAGTCTGAGTGGTGGTGGTGTAATCGGAACCGGCAGTGGCCGAGCCGTTGCTGGTTGAGAAACTGACTCCCACCGCGCCAGCGCTGCCACCCGTGCGCGTGATGGTGACCGTGGCATTGCCGCCATTCTCGTTCACGCTGTAAGTGGCAGAACTAAATTGCAGCGCGCCGGCCGGTGCCGCCTCATTGTCTACGATAGTCAACGTCGCCGTGCTCGGGCTTCCCAGTGTGGCGCCGCCTGTTGGACTGCTGAGAGTTAAATTGACGGTCTCGTTGCCCTCAAAGGTGGTATCATCGAGGATCGGTATGGTGACGGTCTTATTGGCAGTGTCGCCGTTGGCAAAGGTGATGGTCTGGGTGGTGGTCGTGTAGTCGGAGCCGGCAGTGGCCGTGCCGTTGCTGCTTGAGAAACTGACTCCCACGGCACCGGCGCTTCCGCCGGTCCGCGTGATGGTGATGGTGGTATTGGCGCCGTTCTCGTTGGCGCTGTAGGTAGCAGCGCTAAATTGGAGTGTGCCTGGCAGGTTTGCGCCCTGCCAACTAACTTGGGCCACCGCACCGTAAAAGTTTTCATAATACTCGACCTTAACCTCATGTTCCCCTTGGGTGAGGTTGAGGGTTGCCTGATACGTCGTGGGCGGCTGCTCGACCCAAGCGTTGATGATGAGGTTCCCGTCAACCCACACTCGTATGCCGTCATCGGCCGTGGCGGTAAAGGTGTAGCTATCGGCATTGAAGTTGAAGCGGCCCGTCCAGCGCACAGAGAAATTGTCGGTGTTCACGCCATTTCCAGGTGTTCCTTCACCCCAGTTGTAATTGACGCTGGGCTCGCAGGCGGTGAAAGTCGGACTGCCGGTGAGGTTCATGTTGTTGTAGTACTGGGCCAAGTATTGCCCGGTGGGGCATGAGGTAGACGAAATGGTGAAGTTTAAAGCGTTGGAAGTCCCTCCGCCGGGCGAAGGATTGAAGACTGTTACCTGAGCGGTTCCTGCGCTGGCAATATCACCGGCCGGGATCGAAGCTGTCAGCTGAGTGCTATTGACAAACGTGGTGGTGCGATTGGCGCCGTTCCAGCGAACTGTGGAGCCCGAGACAAAGTTGAAGCCGTTGACCGTTAGAGTGAAAGCCGCTCCGCCCGGCGTGGCACTGCTCGGTGACAGAGTGGTAAGATCAGGGACCGGGTTAGTGCCAGCCGGTTGGATCTGGATGATCTTAGCCACCGATGGCACGCCGTTGCCGTTGAGGAGAAACAACAAGTAGTATCCCGGCGGCGAGAGGTTCGCACTGGACGGCGCAACGACGTTCAATCCACCCGCCGCCTGCGAAAAACTCAATCGGCTGAAGCGCTGGTCCATGTTGAAGGCATGGGTTGTGGATGACAGCCGTATCCAGGTTGCCTGCGTGATGCCGGCCGCGTCTGGCGTCTGCACGAAGAAGGTCTGCCCGTAAGACACGCTGCTGGGAGCAGAGGTGATCGCCGGCCGCGCGCCTTTGAACAGGTATGGCGGTTCGTAAATCTCCGCCTGTGGGTAGCCGTTTCCACCGGTGCTTAGAAGGCGGCCGTCCGGAAGCAAAACAACCGCTGAATGATAGAGCCGCGGAATCGACGCGCTGGCCATCGTGGTCCAGGTCTCAGTTGAGGGATTCCACATTTCCGCCGCGTAGACAGGATGTGTAGCATCGTTAAAACCGGCACCGCTGCTTCCTCCGGTCACCAGCACCTGTCCATCCGGCAGCACGGTGGCGTTGAGCTGCCGCCGTGCAATGGCCATCGAACCGATCAAGCGCCATGCGGGAGATGCCGCGTTGAGATCGATGACTTCGGCCGTGTTGACCGGCGGATCGTCTCCCCCCATGACTAACACTTTGCCGTTGTCATACATCACTGATGAGCCATAGGCTCGTGAACGGCTCATGTTTCCAACAAACGTCCAGGCTCCGGTCCCTGAGGTGTCAAGGTAGCGTGATTGGTAGCTCATGCCGGAGACGAATACCTTGCCGTTTGGCGCAAGATGCATTCGCGGATAAAGATCCAAGGCCAGTTGGGCGTTGGTTAGGTTACGCCAAGTCCCGGTCGCAGTCTGAAAAACTTGCGGCAGAATATTTTCACCCAGAGTAGGGTTAATCTGGCCCGATACCACCAACACATCGCCATTCGCTAACGTAGTATTGTTAGGGTACCAACGCCCAGCGTTCATGTTAGGCATCGCGCTCCAACTGTCGGTGAACGGGTTATAGATGCTCGCATTGGGAAATCCCGTAAACGCGTAGTCGAGAGTTCCGCCGGTAACTAACAACCTGCCGTCGGCCAAGAAAGAGTGACCAGTGCAGAAAAGGTCGTAACCCGGCTTCGCCAGCTGAGTCACAACTCCTGTGGCCGGATCCCACGCGCGCGGATCGTCGCCCGAAATCCCTCCATCACCCGGCCAAATCATCACCTTACCCGTCGGCAACATGTGCGCATGGACCGGGAAGAACGGTAAGTTCGGACCAAGGGACCAACGGCCGATCGTGGATGGATCGGTCTGGGCCACCGCAGCGGTGATCGGAGCGAAACCGAGTCCCACGAGCAGCAGAAAAATTATCTTGATTTTTTTGTTGGTGAACTGCATGGGGTGCTTGCGCAGCGTTTAACTAACCAGTTCGTGGCGCTCATTATCAGGCTCGATTGAGCGCGGCTCTGTGAAAATACCGTGACGGCTTGGGGGAGCCATTAGCAGAGTGGCCCAATTTGATCATCTTTACGGATACAAGAGAAAAACTCGGGTGCTGAACTCGTGATGATGATGGCCATCTCCATGGTCGTCATCATCGCGACCAATGGCCAGAATCACACCCAAATTGTTGACCCCGAGAGCTTCCATGAGCACGAAATCGTTGGTTCCAGGAATCAACTGGTTAAGATCCTGCATGCCACGGCTGCGGGTCCAAAGAAAAGCTCGAGCGCCCAAAGAACTCCCCGAAGTCCCGACGACATCGCCGCGATCGTTGATCGCAATGGCTCTGCTGTAATCGCCGCCGGGGAGGGTACCTAGAGTTATCATGCCGGCGCTGCGACTCCAGAAAAACGCGCGCGTCCCAACAGAACCACTGGAGTAGCCGACCACTTCCGCGGGGCTGTTGACGCTAAAAGCTTCACTGTTGGTGTCGCCAGGTAGCGTGCCGAGATCTTGCATCCCGGCATTTCGCGTCCAGAGAAACGCACGAGCGCCACCAGGGCTTCCCGAGCTTCCTGAACTGCCCACGACGTCTCCGCCCCCGTTTATCGCAAAGCCGCGGCTGTAGTCACCGTCGCGCAATTTGCCGAGACTCTGTATTTTACCGTCAGAGGTCCAAAGAACCGCCTCGATCCCGCTGGGGCCGCTTGAATAACCAACCACTTCGTCGTACGTGTTTATGCCGTACGCCTCGCTGCCACTGTCTCCCGGCAAGGCTCCAAGATCTCGAATACCGCCGGCGGAGGTCCAGAGAAACGCCCGAATCGCGTTGGCGCCGTTTGAAGATCCGACGACTGTTGTTTTATCGTTGATCCCTCGCGCTACGCCCCAGTCAGTGCCTGGCAGACCCACCAGGTTCTCTAAACGATCGGGCTTCAATAAGAATGCGCGGTTGCCAAGACCAAAACCTACAGTCCCACCCACCACTGCTCCCGAACTGTTGGGCCCGTAAACCATACCGCTGACGGCTTGCTCCAAGGTTCCTAGGTCGACCACTTTGTAGCTAACGGTAGTTGAAGCTGCGTGTGTGCTGTCTGTCTCTATTGTCAGAGCAGCGAACAGAAGAAAAATTGCCCATACAAAGGGCAGGCGTACATGCTTACTCATTCTGAAATCTGACATTGCATTAGTTGGGAAGGAATAGCTTGAAGTCTCCAACTGGCACGACCCTTTTGTTTCAACGCGAGATTATGAGTAGGGGGATAAACATATCGCGATGGCAGACCGTGTCAAGGGTAGAGAAACGCTTATTCCTAGTTTAAATTTTCCGCAGAATTACACCGCAGAGATACGGAGTTCGCAGACTTCGGATTATATCGCGCAAAGTACGAAAAGGCCGCAAAGGAAAAACAGGTTATCATTTCAACAGAAGGAGAAATCTTTCTTAGATCCCGCGCATTCGCACGGGATGTCGGGCGGCGCCCGTCACTTGGCGTTCATGGCGCGAGGAAATCTCTTCACTCCGTGTAGTCGGCGTCTCAGCGGTGAAATATCCGAATTCTTTTCCACCACAGAGACACGGGGTTCGCAAAAGGTTTATCGTAATTGTCAAGCTTTTGAATTTCTCGCGGACTCTTGAGCTTCAGGCGCATTAGTTATCTGCGTGATTTCCTGCTGCAGTAACTTCACCAGCTCAGCGACACGCCTTTTCGGGAAGGTGTCGCAAGACTCACCCAAAAGGGCGATCTGCTCGCGAACAACCAGCGGCCCAATGGGTCCTATGGATTTAGTAACGGCCGCGATCAGTCGATTCAAAGATTCTGGTGGAATCAGCTCCACTCCAGGGTTGTGCTCCGAAGGAGAGTCATGCACGACATCTACTGTTCCTGTGGCAACCGGTTCAAATCGATCTTGCTTAGCGATCTCACCTGCGTTTCTCAGATGAAACGCGGTTTCGGCAGCGTTTTCGCTAGGATCTTTAATGCTCCTCATGCCTGACGATGCAGCCTTAGAGCCTCTGGTTTGCTGCGGCGCATTAGCACTCTCGAATTGAGTCAGCTCACTCTTTGTCTTGAGCTGGTCAACTACTTTGGCCGCACCGTTGCCATTTTTTTTCTCGCCGACATTCTGATCATCGCCGGAGGAATAATATGATCCGTAATGGCCGTAATAGGAGTAGTTGGGATTCTGTAAATCGACGCTGTTTAGTACCACGCCCAAAACCGGGGCACGAACCGCGTCCAAGCGGTCAATCATTTGACGCGCAGATGCGGTCGTCGTCTTTCGTCCATGGAACACTAGCACGACGCCGTCAGACAGCACCGAGAGCACGGCTGCGTCAGTCAGCGCAACGGCCGGCGGGGTGTCGATGATGATAAATTCATACGATGCGCGCAGCCGGGTCAGGATCTCTCTCATTTTATTGGAACCCAGGAGATCGGCTGGGCTCGGTGGACAAACCCCGCAGGAGAGCAATGATAAACCGCTGATCGGGGTCGGTTGTATGCCTTCTTCGAGACCCAGTTGACCGGTGAGAATATTTGACAACCCTTTGTGATTGGTCATGCCCAATCGGTCGTGGCAACAGCCTTTTCTCAGATCGGCATCGATAACTAGAACTCGATGACCGTCCTGGGCGAGCGCGATGCCAAGATTTAAACTCGTTCCAGTTTTTCCTTCCCCCGGAGCTGCGCTGGTGAAAAGAATCACCTGCGGCGGCCGCTCCGGGCGAGAAAAAAGCAAGGAGGTGCGGATCGATCGATAGGACTCCGGGAATATCGACTGGGGGTGATGCTTTGTCAGAAGCAATTCGTTGGGCGGGCTATTACGCACAATCGGCCGGAGCGGGCTGAGTCCTCTCAGCGTTTTGACCAAGGAGCGGTCACTGCGATTCCATTCAATTTGCAGCCGATCCAGCCCGTTTAGATCCGGCACCACGCCCAAGGTATTAAGCGAGACGGCGCGCTCGACATGCTCGGGCGTGCTGATCTTGGTATCGAGGTAATCCAACAAGAAAGCCATACCGATACCCAAGAATAGCCCCACTACGATACCGAGAATCAAATTGTTAAGCGTTTGCGGCGAGGAGGGGAAAAGCGGCAGTTCAGCTCGTTGCGTGATTTGAATGTTGGAAATGGCCAGATCGTTGGAAACGCTCGTCTCGCTTAACCGCTTTAATACGCTCTCGTATAAACTGCGGTTGACATTAACGTCTTCCTGGAGGACGGCGTATTCTACGCCAATATGCTTCAACTCAAGAGCCTTCTGTTCTTGACTTTTGGCCTCAGCTTCCAGGGCTTGCTCCCGAGCGCGGGCGGCGACAAAGCTTGACTCGATGCCGCGTACCACGTTGGTGATTTCAGCATTGATGCTGCCGCGCGCGGCATTGATATGTTCATTGATCTCCAGTAGTCGGGGGTGATCGGGTCTAAAGATGGTGGAGAGCTTGGCTTTCTCGGCTTCCAAAGCAGCGAGGTTGGTTTTGAGCTGTGGAATCGAACCTTGGGTCATAATCTGCGCGAGATCCTGATTTTTCTTATTTGCCACCGTGCGATAGAGCGACTCTGCATCGATGCGTTGAGTCCTGGCCGCAGTGAGCTGGCCATTGAGCGCGACCAGACGATCGACGACGATGTTTTCACCCTTGTCCAAAGAAACCACGCCGTGGGTCTGGCGAAAACGATTGAGCGCCTCTTCAGACCTCTCGAGCTTGGCTCTAAGCTCGGCGTTTTTCTTGTCGAGAAACTCCCGCGCCTCGTCGGTCAACGCGGAGCGGTTATCTAAATTCATGCGGATAAAGCCGGCGGCATGGGCATTGGCCAGTTTCTGCGATAAGCGCGGATCCGGCGTGCTGAAGGAGACCTCTACCAGTCGGGTATTTTTTATCGGTGTTACCTTAAGAAAGCTCCCGTATCGCATTACTACATACGGGGAGACACTTGGTTCAGTAGATTTTTTTTGCGGCAGCGCAACTTCTCTGCGCGGAGCCGCGGGTGAGAAAAGCAGGGTTCCGTACTTAATGATCGGCTTAAGCGGAAGTAATACCCATGGCATGATGCGGCTCTTCACATCACCGCTAATGGTCCAGATATGGAACGCCGGGTCGGACTCAAGCTGTAAAGAGGAAATCACTCGCTCTGCCAAGGTACGGCTGCGAAGCAAAGTGAACTGAGTTTGGTAATAGTCGTATTGCATCGACCCGTCGCTCTTGGACGAAAGGATCTCCGCGAGTCCCGTGACGGCGGGATTCTGCGGTTCGATCTGCAACATTGCGCTCGCGCTGTAAAAAGGGGTCGCGGAGAAATTGATGTAGGCTACGACGCTGAAGACGGCGAGAAAGAGCAGAACCACGAGACGGCGGCGTTTGACCACAACATTCCAATAGTGTCGAAGGTCAAGAGATTGCGCCTGTGGTTCATGGACGTATTCAGCCTCCTGAGCCTCGCCGAGGCGCTGGATATGCCAGGGCGAAATTTCTTTCGTCGGCCGTGGGGATATTTCATTCATATGATTCCGAGTAAACCCCGCCTCTTGAGGCGGGCACAATTAAATGGGGTTTCCAAAGGGGGCGAGCATCCCCTTTGGTCGCGAGCGGGGTCCAAACCCCGTTCGCGAATTCAAATTGATTATCTTCGCGCCGTAATCGGTGCCTCAGCGGTGAGCAATCCGGATTTTCTATTTACCACAGAGACACAGAGTTCGCAGAGATTTTTCATTTCAAAGGCGCGACCTCGGCGTCGCAGCGGTGAGGTACGCATGGGATCATCGAAACCCGTACGGGCTTATATTTCCCGAGATCATTATGCCAACGTATCTCTTGATGAAATATTTCACTGAACTCACCGGGACGACGATCGTATCTTCGTTTTCGATTTGTGGGTCAACGATTTTGCCGGCAAGGACCTCATTCAGATTTACCGGGATCGTTTCGACCTCGCCAGCCTTCTGACGGCGAAAAATGACGGTCCCGCCATAGTCAGCCAGTTCAAAATCTACTCCGCCGGCGAGGGTGAGCGCTTGGGTTAAAGTGTAACGACGGGGGATAGGGAACGACCCCGGGGTTCTCACCGCGCCATCGATAAAAACCGTTCCTGCCTGCGGCACGTTAACAATATCACCGACCTCGATCGGCATACCGACAAACGCGGCACTCTCAGGGTTGGCCGATCGGTTGCCGTTGGTAAGGAACAATAGATCGATGACGTAGCTTAGACGTCCTTCGGAGCTGTTACGATAAATATGCACCTGGCTGCCGGCTTTTTCCGTTAGACCGCCGGCCAAGGCCAAAACATCAATGAGCGTCCTTGGGCCATTAAGTTCAACCGGTCCTGGTTTTTGCACGGCGCCGATGACCGACACCCTCTGGCGATATTCTGCTACTAGTACTCCAACTTGAGGATCGCGGATATACTTATCGTAGCGCGCTCGTAGAACTTGCTCCAAAGCCGAAACTGATAGTCCTTTTATGGATAGTTCGCCCAGCAGGGGCAGCATGACCGAGCCTTGGTGGTTCACTCTTACCTTCGTAAGTCGGGGCGTTATCCTGGCCTCGGACTCGGGGATATTGAAAAGCGTGATTTCCAACAAATCTTCCGGGCCAATTTGATAGCTCGATGGCGAGGCGGAAGATTGCGCGGCCATCGTGGCCAAGGATTGGTTAATATCCGCCGCCGATGTGGCAACGGGGCTGCGCGTAATCATCGGTCTATCCGGCACCGTGCTGCAGCTCGTGACGAGCAATGCCACGGTCAAAAGCGCTAACACGCTACCGATAAAAACTAAAGCGGGTTTCATTTTTTTGTTACTCCCCGTGTATCGTGAGTTTTTATTCACCGCAGAGACACCGAGTTCACATGGTTCGACACGCTCACCATGAGCGGGGTTTTTCATAGCCGTGCATCCTGAGCCTAGTCGAAGGACGCGCGCTCCGCATCACCGCGGTGCGAGCTTCGAGTTCTGCGCATTTTTGAGAAATATTCCGTCTTGAGGATATAGCTCCGCCACCTCATGGCTAGGCCATTTCATTCCGGACCCGTCAACAATTCCGGCGCTGTGGCATTTCGTGAGAGGGAAATTATTCTCCGTCTCACGCTGGATCACTACATGACCCAGTTGGATTCAACAAAACGAACCGGGATCTCGGCTTGCACCTGACGGTTCAGCAGGGTCATCAAAAGCTTGACTCTGCCTTTGCCGTCCGGCGGTCTCTCGATTAATGCTTCCAATCCTTCAAACGGGCCGCCGGTAACACAAACTCGTTGACCTCGCCGGAGGTTCGATGACGCCTGAATCTGCCCGCTTGGATCAGCTCGAACTTTGAGAAATTCGATCACATCGTCGTCGATTGACGCCGGCACGCCATTGAAACTCACGAGATATTTCACCCCAGGGGACCAGACCACGTAAGCGCTCTCGCCGGATAAGATATCAATGCGAACAAATAAATAGCTGGGAAACAGCGGCATGATTCGCCGCGAAGCTACAGCGGATTGGGGCATCACAAGTTGGGGCAGGAAAACCTCTACGCCCTTCGATTGAAGTTGGATTTGCGCAAACCGCTCTTTTTGCGGTTTGCTATAAACCGAATACCAACGCCTAGTTGCAGAAGTTAACATCGAGTTTTCGTGAGCGGTACTAGATTCTTGTTGTTCGACCATCTTGGTTTCGCCGCGATCACTGACACGCACTACAACGAGTGTAAGAGGACCCCATTATGCGATATGGAACGATCGGCTACTTTCCCCTACTTTGAGCAAGCCCAATGCCATGAAAGCGATCAGCTTGTCTTTGACCCAAACTCATAGAAATTATTGGGTATTTACGAGCCAAAAGATGTGAGGACGAAATTGAACGGGAGCGACAATCGGATATTGGTGTCCGATGAAGTTGGATTAGTTCGCCTGGTTATTTCTCTCGAGACACAAGGCAGCACGGCTATAGCCGGCTTAAGGGCAAGAAAATGTCGTTGAAGTCCTGCGAAATTCGCCATATTCCGACATTACGAATCGCGAATAATGGTTTCTGGACGACCTGCCCATTCGCATCGACGGCAAGATTTTCGTGTTTACGGCATACTTGTCTTGACTTGTGGTGGGCGCCGGAGCGAAGCTCAACAATCAGGGTTACAAACGCGAATTCTCAACGGGTGTTTTATTAGCTCGCTAAAAGCATTATCAGATTATTTGGCCGGTACGAAGTATTTTCAAATTTCGAATCGCCTCCCCCTAACGTATTAGATCGGACAATGTTTTCCGATCGGACACAGCTGGTCGCTCCATTTATTACAGTTTGCCGCTAAAACCGCGCCGAGTCTTTTAATAAGTCGAAAAATTTCCCTATGTCCTAAAGCGACTTGAAAGTTCTTAAGCAAATTCCTTGACATCTAAATATTATGGCTATAAATAAAATTTATCCATTTATTACCCTCTGGACAATCAACGCGCTCTTGTGGTCGCCACTTAAGCGAGCGCAGAGATGCGCAGACAGCTTGAGGATTATTTTAAGAAACGCTTCGGTATCGAAGTCGAATTGTTTACCGCGAGCGGCAGCGCGGGCGCACGACGCATGGCCGATGAATTTGAATCTGGGGTGCGTCACTTTGATCTACATATCGGCGGCGCTTCTTCTACTGTGTCGGGAATGCTTGACGGCGGTGCAATCTCCGAGAGCTGGTTCACAGAAAAACCTGAAGAACCCTAAAGTAAAGTTTCGCGACGAATTAGCAAGGGAGCAACCCGAATGGCAGAATCCTACTACGCCGACTTCCGCGACTATCTGAGCGTGCTGGAAAAGCGCGGTAAGCTGCATCGTTGGTCCCGCCCGGTTAATAAAGATAGCGAACTCATGCCGCTCATGCGGCTGCAATATCGCGGCATCGCCGACGATCAACGCCAAGCTTTTCTCTACGAGAACGTCTTCGACAGCCGCGGCAAAAAGCATGAAATCCGCGTCGCCACCGGCGTATACGGCTCGTCGCGCGAGATCGCCGCGCTCGGTCTCGGGTGTGATGAGCCGTTAGAAATCTACGAGAAATGGCGCAATGCACTCGCCAAGCCGATCGAACCACGCCGCGTCGTCAGCGCGCCGGTGCAAGAAATCGTTTACACCGGCGACAGACTCAAGCAGTTTGGCGTCACCGGTCTCCCAGCACCGGTTGAAGAGCCCGGCTTCAGCGGTGGCATTCGCGCCACCGCGCCGTTTATCACTGTCGATCCGCAGTCGGGCGTGCGCAATGTCGGTATGTACAGCGGTCATTTTCGCGGCGAGAGCCATCTGATCGCGGGCATCGCGCCGGTGCATCACGCCATGCTTTATCATCATCATAGCGCGTCGACGCGCAAAGAAGCGCTGCCAGTCGCCATTGTCCTCGGCTCGCTGCCGGACGTCACGTTCGTTTCGGCGGCGAACTTACCTTACGGCGTCGACGAGCTGGCTGTTGCCGGGGGGATTCGCGGAAGGCCAGTCGATGTCGTGGCTTGCAAGACCATTCCACTGGAAGTGCCGGCTGAAGCCGAGATCATTATCGAGGGCGAGATTTCCATCGACCGCAAAGAGCGCGGTGAACCGTTCAGCGACTATCCGGGCTATCTCATGGTCGAGCGCGAGTTTCGCGCGGTGATCGACGTCAAAGCGATCACCATGCGCCGCGATGCGATCTTCACGGCGATCCTGGTCGGCCTGCCGCCAAGCGAGTCCAACGGCATCTCGCGCACCTGCCGCGAGATGATGCTTTACAATTTTCTCCGCTATAGCTGCGCCATGCCGGAAGTTTTGGAAGTCGCCTGTCCGGAGATGGGCGGCGGTTGGAACTGGTGGGTGATTCGGATGAAGAAAAGTCATCCGAGCAAACCTAAGCAAGCGTTGCACGCCGCCTCCGGCATGGACCCGACCAGCAAGATGATTATAGTGGTCGACGAAGACATCGACCCCAAAGATCCCGACATGGTGATGTGGGCGATGAGTTTCGCCATGCAGCCGCACCAGGATGTCGAGATCAGCACCGGCCGTTCGCCGCTGCTCGATCCGTCGGCTCATTCGCTCATGCGCGGCCGCGAGGAGCGCAGTTATCCCGGCGCTGTGGGTTGCTCCGGGTTGTTGATCGACGCGACGCGCAAGGGACCCTTTCCACCGGTCGGCTTACCGAAGAAATCTTACATGGAGCAGGCGCTCAAAATTTGGCAGGAAGCCGAGATGCCGAAATTGAATCTGAAAGCGCCCTGGTACGGTTATCCGCTCGGTCTTTGGGATGACGAGGACGATCGACTGGCGGAGAAAGTCGTGCAGGGGGAGTATTTTCAACACAAGAAAATGGGCTAGTTTTGGTTTCCTGTGAAGAAGTATTCACCACAGAGGCACAGAGTTCACAGAGGTCGGAGTATTATTTAATCAAGAATTCTTTACTCCGCGCCTCTGCGGTAAAAACTCCGAGTTTAGATAAGGATACTAACGGTGGCGAAGCGAGAAACCAGTTACGAAATTTGGCTCAAGGAAGAGGGCGTTCCAGTCTTCGAAGGTTACGGCGTCGAGGATGTCACTGAGCTGCCGCTCAAAGCCTGGCAGCGCACCGGCGGCAGGGGCGCCTATATTGATTTGAAAGGAATGGAAGGCTTTACCGGCATGTACGTCAGTGAGATACCGCCGGGCGGCGCGCTCAACCCGGAACATCATCTCTTCGAGGAGTTGATCTACATCATCCGAGGGGTCGGTGCGACCGAGATTTGGTCCGCCGGCGATGCGAAGCGCAAGATGCATTTCGAATGGCAGCAGGGAAGTCTGTTCGCGATCCCGCTAAACACGCGCCACCGCATGATCAACGGCAGCAAGGAAGCGGTTTTTTTCTTGGCGGTCACCAGCGCGCCGCTGATGATCGACTTGTTGCACAACATGCCCTTCGTCATGGGTAGCGACTACAAGTTCGAGGATCGTTTTGACGCTGAGCACAACTACTTCGTGCCGACAAACTCGCGGCGAGAGATTGGCGGCTTTATTAACTGGGAGACTAACTTTATCGCCGACGCGCGCGGCGCCTTGGTCGATCCGTCGGAAGCGAAGGGTTTCGGCGTCAAGATTACTTCCTTTGACATGGGCGGCAGCACCTTGGTGGGACATATCGCCGAATGGCCGGTAGGTCGCTATCACAAGGCGCACTTTCATCAGGGCGGTGCGATTTTGCTGATTCTTCGCTCCCAAGGTTACACTCTGATGTGGCCGCAGGAAGCCGGCTTGCGGCCGTATCGCAACGGCAACGCCGACAAAGTCGTGCGCGTCGATTGGCGCGCGGGCAGCGTCTTCAGCCCGCCGAGCGGCTGGTTCCATCAACACTTCAACACCGGCAAGGAGCAGGCCCGGCAGCTGGCGTTTCGCTACAGCGGCCAATCGGGAAAATATCTGCTCGGCTGCTGGCGGGCGATCAACAAGGAGGGCGTGCGCACCAGCACGCGCGAAGGCGGAACTTTGATCGAGTATGAGGACGAAGATCCGCAGGTGCGCATCGACTTCGAAGCGGCGATCAAAAAGGTCGGAGTGCCGATGGAGATGCCGCAGTTCAATTATGTGGGGCTGTAGAAGTGAAGAGTGTTAGCCGCAAAGAACGCACAGAACGCAAAAAAGAAATCGGATTCGTAGAGGCGCAGCGTGCTGCGCCTGTTCGACTTTGCGCCCTCTGCGCCCTTTGCGGTTAATTGATCTGTTTCCGAATCTTCCTGCTTCGTGATCTTCGTGGTGATCGAAGCGACTCATTCGTGACAGGACTTTTAACAACGATATGCGAATGTTTTGCCGAGCACTCATCGGCCTCAAGCTCTGGGCGATCTTAGCGATGCCCATCGGCGCCAGTGCACAGACGATAAAGCCCGCTTGGCAAGGCGAATGGGACAAGACCGTCGAGCTCGCCAAGAAAGAAGGCAAGGTCGTGGTGTCGCTGCCGGCGAGCACGGAGCTGCGCGCGGCGATCGAGAAGCTTTTCGAAAAGCGTTACGGCATCGATGTCGAGCCGTTGGTGGGTCGTGCTTCGAGCTTGGTGCGTAAGATGGTGGAAGAGGCCAAGGCCGGCGTGCGTTACGTCGATCTCCACATGGGCGGCAGCGAGTCGATCGTCACCGGGCTTTTGCACGAAGGCGTGCTCGACCCTCTTGAGCCTTACATGGTGCTGCCGGAAGTTAAAGATCCAAGACAATGGTGGGGCGGCCATATTTGGATCGATAACGCGAAAAAGTTTGTTTACGGCTCCGCAGCTCACCAAACCGTAAGCCTCTGGTTCAACTCGCAATTGATCAAAGCTGATGAGGCGCGTTCTTTCGATGACCTGCTCGATGAAAAGTTCAAAGGTAAAATCGGTTATCTCGATCCCCGGACAGCCGGCTCCGGGGCGTCAATGTGGTCGTATCTGCGCGAGATCAAGGGCGAAGACTATTTGCGCAAGTTAGCCGGGCAGAAATTAGCGCTCAGCCGCGACCAAAGGGTGTTGGCGGAGATTCTCGCCAAGGGCAAGCTCGCCCTGGTTATCGGCTTGACCTACTATTCTTATGCGCCGTTCGTCAAAGCCGGTTTGCCCGTCGAGCCGTTGGCGGTGCCAAAGGAAGGCCTTTACGTCAGCGGCGGCAGCAGCCATGTCGTGGTGCTCAAAAATGCCGCCCACCCCAACGCGACGAAACTTTTTTTGAACTGGTTTTTGAGCCGCGAGGGGCAGGACGTCTACACCCGGGCGATGCACCAGGCGTCGC